>Ga0209407_1000378_pt1 | contig 58935 bp, 54 predicted proteins | sample AD_JPNHG3_MetaG_FD_184410 | JGI IMG/M metagenome (GOLD analysis project Ga0209407, IMG submission 184410) | Active sludge microbial communities of municipal wastewater-treating anaerobic digesters from Japan - AD_JPNHG3_MetaG (SPAdes) (version 2) | ecosystem: Engineered > Bioreactor > Anaerobic...
CAGAAAAACTCCATTTGATCCCGTTCCACTTTGTTTTCTCTCAGCATTTTGCTCAGCTCCCTTCCTCTATATTATACCACATAAATGAGAAAAAGCCCAGCTTTTACTGGACTTTTTCGACAGACTGGCCGCTCCTTCGGGAGCGGTTTTCTGTTTTATCTATTATTCGGGAGGTGATCACTATGGATATACTTGACGAGCTTGCGGAGAAGTTCGCTCTGACGCTGGATTCGCAGCTTTGTAATGACAGCAATTATCTGAAATCAACTGCATTGCTGCATGAGTTTTCAGAAGGTCTGTCAGCTGAACAGTCCGCAGAACTTGACGATATTGCATGTAGACTTACATCAGCTGCATTCAATGTAGGAGTACGCTCAGGCTTAAAGCTTGGAGCGCAAATAGCTGTCGGGTTAATCGGCGGCTACAAATGAACATGAACAAAACAGCCGTCCTTCGGGACGGCTTCACTATTTTATGGAGGTCTAAAAATGGAAGAAAACAAACTTTACTGCTCTCACTGCGGAGCACTTATCGAGGACGACGACTACGAAGAAGTGAATGGTGAGATTGTCTGCACAGATTGTTATGAGCACCACACCACGACTTGCGAAAGGTGCGGCAGCACTATCTGGACTGACGATAGTTACGGCGACGAGTATACCACTCTCTGCCGTCACTGTTATGAAAATCACTATACTCGCTGCTCCTGCTGTGATGCATTACTGCATGAGGATGATGCCTATCACCTTGACGGGTATGATTACTGCTCTGAGTGTTACCACGATGAGGTTGATAAATCCCGTAGTATCCACGATTATGGCTACAAACCTGAACCTATTTTCTACGGTGACGGAAAGCGATATTTCGGCGTAGAGCTTGAAATTGACGGAGCAGGTAAGGACAGTGATAATGCAGATGAGCTACTTTCAATTGCAAACAAGGAAAACGAACATATCTACATAAAGGGAGATGGTTCGCTAGATGACGGAATGGAACTGGTAACGCATCCAATGTCCCTTGAATATCACAAGAATTATCAGTGGGAAGAGATAATGAAAAAGGCTATATCACTGGGATATCGTTCGCATCAGACTTCAACCTGCGGACTTCATATCCATGTCAACAGAGAGAGCCTTGGAGAGACACGGGAGGAGCAGGATGAGGTCATCAGCAGAATACTTTACTTCGTGGAGCATCACTGGAATGAGTTGCTGAAATTCTCTCGTCGCTCTGAGTACAGTATGAACCGCTGGGCTGCTCGTTACGGATATGAACATTCACCGAAGGCTATCCTCGATAAAGCTAAGAAGGGAAACAACGGAAGGTATGCTGCTGTCAACCTTATGAATTACGCAACGATAGAGTTCAGAATGTTTCGTGGTACGCTCAAATACAACACCTTTATTGCTGCTCTCCAGTTTGTGAACATGATATGCGATATAGCAGTATACAGTTCCGATGACGGTATTGCTAAAATATCGTGGAGCGACTTTGTCGCAGGTATCACTGAACCTGAGTTGATACAGTACCTGAAAGAACGACAGCTCTATGTCAACGATGCAGTCAACACCAGTGATGATATCTGAGGAGGTCAAAAATGAAAAAATATGCGATAATGCAAAGGATACGGCGAGCTCCTTCACCGTTTCTGAAAAACAATCCTCTGCTTGAAATATTGAAGTATGTTGCCGTAATAGTCGGCAGCTATGCTCTTTCAAAGCTGGAGGAGTTCATAAACAAAGATGAAGATACTATCGAAAAATAACAGGAGGAATGAAATATGTGTTCACTGTTTGGTTGGTTAGATTATCAGGGAATTGTTCCCTACAAGATCAAACGCAAACTCACTCAGGCACTTGCAAACGCTGCTGAGGAGAGAGGAACCGATGCAGCAGGTATCAGCTACGTTCATGGCAAGGATGTAGTTATTTTCAAGCGTCCCAAGCCAGCTCACAAGCTGCATTTCAGCATACCTGAGAGAACTGTGGCGGTCATGGGACACACACGAATGACCACACAGGGCGACGAAAAACACAACTACAACAACCACCCGTTCCCCGGTCTTGCCGGGGAAACTTCTTTTGCTTTCGCTCATAATGGAGTGTTGTGGAACGACAAAGAGCTGCGGAAGGAAAAGCAGCTTCCCGATACCCACATCGAGACCGATTCATACGTTGCTGTCCAGCTCCTCCAGCAGAGTGATAAGCTGGACTTTGAGTCACTCAAAGATATGGCGGAAACAGTGGAGGGCAACTTCACTTTCTCCGTCCTTGACCAGAACAACAACCTGTACATCATTAAAGGAAGCAATCCAATGTGCCTGCTCCACTTCCCGGCATTTGGACTATACGTCTATGCTTCCACAGAGTCGATAATGAAGAACGCACTGAAAAGAATCGGACTCCACAAGTTTGCCTATGAGCGTGTACAGACTGATGAAGGCGACATACTCCGTATTGACAAGAACGGCGTCATCGAAAGGTCAGAGTTCGAGCCACGGATGTTCCGTTCAAGATACGGTGGCTGGCATGACTGGGAAGATGAGATGTTCAGCGTACATGAGGAACTTTTGCTTGCGTACTGTGGCTGCTACGGAGTTGATAGTTCTGATGTGGAACTACTGCTCGAATACGGATATACTTGCGATGAAATCGAGGAGATGCTTGCAGACCATGATCTGCTCAATGAGACACTTCGTGATGTTAAGTGCATGTGCGGTGAGGATGTCTACGAGAGCTACTGTGGCGCATTCTGAGTCTCAAAAAGTATACTTTATGGCACAGCCAAAAAACAGATAAAAAAGCGTTCCAAAAAGTGGTGTTTTGACTTCTGGTACGTTCCGAAAGTCGCCACCACTTTTTGGAACAGATTGGAGGTAATATGGATAACAGAGTTTATGGGTATGCTCGTGTCTCTACCCGTGAGCAGAACGAAGACAGACAGCTTGAAGCGCTGACCAAGTTCGGAGTTCCTGAGCAGAACATCATCATCGACAAAGCTTCAGGAAAAGATACTGAGCGTGAAGGCTACCAATACCTGAAGCGACAGATACTCCGCAAAGGCGATACTCTCGTTATCAAAGAGCTTGATAGGCTCAGCCGTAACAAGGCAGACATCAAGCGAGAGCTTGAAGAGTTCAAGGCTATGGGAGTCAGAGTGAAGATACTGGATATACCCACTACGCTTACAGACTTTCCGCCGGAGCAGGCATGGGTACTCGAAATGATAAACGCTATACTCATCGAAGCCCTCGGAGCTATAGCAGAAAATGAGCGCAACAAGATACGAGCACGTCAGCGTGAAGGAATAGCTGCTGCTAAAAAGAAAAATGTCCGCTTCGGTCGTCCTTCAAAGCCTTTGCCTGATAACTGGGAAGAGGTGTTAGCGGAAGTTCGCTGCGGAAACAAGAAGCCTGTAGAAGCTATGCAGGAGCTTAGTATCTCCCGGTCATGCTACTACAGGCTTTATAATAAACTTCCACCTATATCCAGAGAGGTGACTACAGATGGTAAAAAACGGTAACGGCGAAGGAAGTATCTACAAGGATAAGAATGGTCGCTGGCGTGGAGTTGTGACTCTATACTGCGACCACGGAGTTCCTAAACGAAAATATTTCTATGGTAAAACCAAACACGAAGTAACAGAAAAGGTCAATAAAACTTTGGCTGATCTTCGTGATTATACCTACACTGAACCTTATAAGACAACTTTTTATGAATGGATGCGATTGTGGTATGATACTTACTGTGAAGGAGCACTAAAACCGTCCAGTCTTATTAACTATGAGACATATATTGAAAAGCACATTAAGCCAACAATCGGTAATGTCAAACTGTGTGAATTAACTCCATTGCGATTACAGTCGTTTTATCAGGAAAAATTTAAGAACGGTCGTCTTGATGGAAAAGGTGGATTGAGCCCAAAAACTATGCGGAACTTACATGCGATGATTCATACAGGGCTTGATAAAGCGTATAAACTTGGCTATATTTCGAAAAATATCGCTGATCTCGTATCTCCACCAAGATCAGTAAAAATAGAACGTCTATATTTTACTGTTGAAGAGCAAAAAGAACTACAAAAGCATCTAGATGGTGAACGCATAGGAATGGCGGTATTGCTTGACCTATATACAGGCTTACGCAAGGGAGAACTGCTGGGACTGCCCTGGAAAAATGTACATATTGATCTTAACGGCGAAAGCTACATACGTATTACTCAGAGCCTTAACCGCATCAAAAACCCAGACAGAAATGGACAGTTTAAGACTATTCTTAAAATAGGCACACCTAAAACCTCTTACTCTGTTCGCACTATACCGCTGCTGCCTGAGATTGCTGAAAAACTCGCAGAATACCGTGAGGAGCAGGCTAAGACTATAAAAGAAAAAGGACTGCCTGATCTTGGGTTGGTATTTATCACTCCAAACGGGCTCCCTATAGATCCGAGTAACTTCGGTGACCTATTCAAGAATCTACTGATACGTCATAATATTCGTGTTATAAATTTTCATGGTATTAGACATACATTTGCTACTCGCAGTCTGGAAAGCGGTATGGATATAAAAACACTCAGTAGGTTACTCGGACACAGCTCAATTCAGATAAGCCTTGATCTGTACGCTCATGTCACCGATCAGCTTCAAGCTGAGCACATAGCAAATCTACGCACTTTCTTGAAATAATTATTAGTGGCTCGCCCTTCACGGGCGAGTTTTTCTTTTTATTAGAGGAAAAGTGTGGACACTTGGACACAGTATTATATTGAATATTCTTTGCTATTCATAAATGATGTTGAAATTTGAACATACTATTCTTACTGCAAAGTATTCCTTAACCAATAAAGATATGTTTTAATTTCACATCTGAGATTTTTAAACAATCCTTTAGTTTTCTTTTTGTAAATCTGTTGTCTTCTCTGATTCCATGTCATATCATCAGTAATTAAACTATAATTATCAGGGTGCTCATTTTCATCATTTTCTTGAATTAAAATAGCCCTTTTTATCTTGTCTGATGATATGAATTCCTCCAACCGTTCGATATGTCCATTTATCCGATCAGTATCAATATACTTGACTATTTGTCTTGCTGTTTCATCTACACATAACGTTATTTGCTTTGTAAATTCATTTATAGCCCGGTCAAGCATCATATATAAATACAGTGACTTCTCAGATGTTACACCATTTCTTTCTAAATATTCCAATATATAGTCGTAATCAATATTAAAAGCTGAAACAATTCTGTCATCGACCTCACCACTTATCATTTTTTCAGTATCTATGGATAATATCCTTTTAAGAACATCTTCAATGTAATCTATCACATCGATATAGTAATTTTTGATTTTTTTTAAAAATGGAATACGTAATTTTTCATTTGCTTTATCTATTATAGCTTTACGCAGATCGTATGATGTTATTACCTCCGGATAGAACGCGCCTATCTTATCCTTATCCATTTTAAACAAATAGAATATTTTAAGTTTTGCTATTTCACTATAATCCGGACATATTTCTGATATGTTAAAGTCTCTTTCAGGTGAATCTATAATATAATCATCTTTTTCAAAAGGCATGGGTATTGGAACATATTCAGCAACCATATCTCTACTTGGATCGTATATGCTTAAATCTCGCATAAGTCTATCCCTAAACACATCAATCAAATCTTCTGGTATTTTCTGCGGTTCTTTCTTTTTTATAATCTTAATATTAGCATTTACAGTTAAGAAGTAAACAACTTGAGGGATTTCTAAATCATTAATTCCTATAGAAATGTATCGATTACAGTCTGCCTTGTTCATATCGGATTCAACAACTGAATTGTCTTCTGTAGTATGAACGTATTTCCCCATTGTAGGAATTTCCATCAGTAACAAATACTCTATTTCTGGAATAGCTTCTTCAAATACTATTGATGTACCATTAACAGTATTATTTGCCGATACATTATCTTCTGATGCAAATATGTATTTAAGGTAAATACATAGAATTTTAAAAATGATCTTTTCACAGTTTTCCAAATTAAAAAATTCATCTTGACTTAGTATACTAAAATCTATCCCTTTATCTGTAAGAAATTTATACGCATTATTGATCGCATCTTTTGTTTTAAACCGAATCTGTCCCTTTTTGGGATTATCAGGTTTGCAACTCTTTCCCTCTGTATCAATTCCAAAAAATGTATCTGATTTTATAAATGTCAATTTAAACATTTCTTCAAACCAATTATAATAGTTGCCATAATTTTTGGTTTTAGAAAAATCACATTTTCCTAATAGAGATTTTTCTTCAATTATAATCTGACTATCTTCATTTTTTATTCGATCGGTCTTATAGATACCTATAAGCAATTCTTGCAACCAGCTTTTCTTTATATTATACATAATCAACCCCCTCAAAAAGCTAATTTTTTATTATATCATATTTGGCTTGCAAAAGTCAAGGATTTTTCTTAATGTATTTTCTAAATTTTACATTTTATAATTACACTTAGAAGCGCTTCAAAAAACAAGAAAGGAAAAATATACTATGAAAGATTCCAAGCTGTGTCTCTCTGCAACAGATATTTCTGGCAACACAGGTTTATCCCTGTCAACAATACGGAAGCTAACCCGTAGCGGTGAGATACCGCACATAAGAGTAGGGCGCCGGATTTTGTATCCGGTTGCCGAAATTGAAGAGTGGCTCAGAAGCCAAACCGTAGGTATCACTCCTCCTTCAAAGGAGAGTGATACCATTGGCTAAGAACGCTAACGGAGAGGGTTCAAAATGCAAGCTCAAAAACGGAAAATGGAGAGCCGCTATATATGTTCCTCTGCCGAACGGAACTAAGAAGCGAGTTTATCGCCAGTTCCGCACACGTAGGGAAGCAGACGAGTGGCTCTCCAAGATCAAGTCAGAAATCAGCGCCGGAAAACCGGTGTTGTGCTCCGACCAGTTGTTCGGCGAGTACATCGAGCAGTGGTACGATAAGTACGGCTCAGTTGCTATCCGCGACAGCACCAAGATGAACTACGAGGGATATATCCGCCACATTGAGCGCCACCGAATCAATGGCATTCATCTCAAGAACCTGACTACTGATGACCTTCAAGAATTTGTATTATACCTGCAAAACGCTGGACACTTGGACACCCCTGAGGAGTCTCTCAGTGCCAAGACAGTTCGTAATATCATGCATATGATTCACAAAGCTCTTGATCACGCAGTCGGAAGGCAGCTCATCTATCATAACGCCGCTGATTTCGTTGAACTTCCCCGTGTCATTACGCCCGATATCAGGGTACTGACAGAGGAGGAGATACGTCGATTCGTAGGAGCTATGGAGGGTTACAGCCTTCAGATTGCTCTAGTCCTGATGCTGTTTTGCGGTTTGAGACTCGGAGAATGCTGTGCCCTTACGCACGGTGACGTACGCTGCGATGATGATATATACTATTTAAATGTATCAAAGTCGCTCAATCGTATTACAAATTTTGAAGCTAAAGACGGCGAACCGAAGACACTTCTCAGGATTCAGGAGACCAAGACATCAAAGGGTAAGAGACAAGTACCTCTGCTTCCTGAAGTCGCTGAAAAGGTGCTTGCACACATGGCATGGCAGCAGGAGCAGGCTGAAAAGTCGTATGGTACTTACGAGGATAATCCGTGGCTTGTAGCAAACGAACTCGGTCATTACCTCGATCCGGGAACGGTTCGTAAAAAGCTAAAAGCTGTTGCCGAGAGCATCGGCATTACGGACTTTCACCCTCACTGTTTACGACATACTTACGCCTCAAAAGCAGTAAAAGCAGGCGTACCGCTCCCCTATCTGAGCGATATACTCGGACACGAGTCAACATCGTTCACCGCAAAGGTTTACGTTTCTCTCGATTTAGAGGGACGTGCTAACGCTCAGTCAGCAATGGCCGATCTTGTAAAAAAATCTTTAAAATAATAATCTATAGTCGGGGGCGTAATGCCCCCGAAGAAAGGAATATAACAATGTTTGAGTTATTAGTAATCACGATGTTCCTCTCAGGAATATCATTGATAATCATATCTGACAAGGATGTATCCTCACAGTTAACAAAAGAACTTATCAACAGGGAAACTATAAAGTTCTGTGGCTCTACGCCATATATATGGCTTAAAACCCACTGGCAGAAAATCTCACGTAAATCGCTCCCGACCTTGATCCGTAATATGATTTCGCCGGAAGATCGCACCAAAGTCAAAAATAGTCATATCGTAGAGGTCATTAAACGTATCAGCGACGATATAAACCTCCAAATCGATATTGATGGTGCATTCTGGAGACAGCAGAATTACATTAATTTTCGTAACTGTGTTTTTGATCTCCTCACAGGAAAAATCATATCAGATCGTAGTAAATTCTTATTTAACTATGTTGTCGATGCTGACTTCATGCCAAACTGCACAATCAATGAGGCTCCACATTTTAAGGAGTTTGTTGAAAGATCAATAGGCAAAGAGAACTACGAATGCTTCCTTGCCTCGACTGGATATGCAATCTCGTCTCTTACCGCTGCTAAAGTTGCATTTTTTTACGTAGGACCTCACGACGGTGGGAAGTCAACTGCCGCAAGATTGGTTGCAAGCGCTTTTTCTCCCGAGCTTGTTTCTAATGTAAGCTTCAGCCAGCTTACTGATTCACATTACACGATCATGCTCTTGGGCAAAAGATTAAACGCATCCTTTGACAACAGCCCGAAACCCATGGATCATGAGGATGTATTTAAGTCAATAACATCATGTGAGGAGATTATGGGACGTGAACTTTATGAGAACCCAGTTGTATTCAGACCAACCGTAAAGCTCCTGTATGCATCAAACTATCCTTTCAGTTTTAAACATCCCGATGAAGCAATTTATAGAAGAATGATAATTCTTCCATTTGAAAACTCTGTCCCGAAAAAAGAGCAGAATCCCCACTTGTTCGAAAAGCTTCGTGAGGAGAGAAACATTATTTTTTCTCTTGCCGCGATGTCATTAAAGGAACTCGTAGCCTCTAATTATGATTTTAAGATGTCTGCAAAGGGTAAGGCGTACATAACAAGCAGAATCACGGAACTGCATTCAGTTGAGGACTTTCTCGGCGACAGAACAACCTGTGACAAGGCAGGTGCATGCTCAGCAGCTGTTCTTTACAATAACTACCTTGAGTGGTGCAGGGAAAATGCTTTGACACCCGTTGACAAAGAGAAGTTTAAGGAGCACGTCCTCAGCTACAACCCTAACATCTTCTACAAGAAGATTGGCCCACGCCAGAAGCGTCTTTGGGGGTACAGTGGCATCAGATTAAAATCCACAGAAGAGCTCAATGCTCCTAATGATGAAATAGAGGTAAAGTAAAATGAATTACAAATCTATCGGCTATAAGCCCCGTGATGATTGGGTTTAGTAGTAAATAAGTAATATGTCTATACTGTGTTAGCAGGATTCGACGCAGTATATACAAATGGAAAATACCCAAAATATATCTCAAAGGAGTAAAGTCATGAAAATTACAGATATGTTAAAATTTGATTCCAAGAGCGAAGCGAGCTCTTCAGCAGGGACAAACTATAATAATATAACCCCACCTAGCTCGACTTTTTCCGCAAAGGACATTCTTGTTGAGTACGAGGATGTTGCGAAAGAATTATCCGATAAGGTGAAAACAGAGAAAAAGAAAAAGAGCAATCACTCAAATAAAGATAGTGAGGAAGAGAAGCCATACGACATCTTCACGATGAAAATGTATGGTAATGAGAAGCCAACTCTCGAAGCTCTTTCAAAGGCAGCAAACACAGATAAGAGCAGTTTTGTCCGCAAAAGAATATTCTCGGACGAGAAGATTATCATCCTCGATAAGGGTAATTATATCAGTAGATCCTTGATTGAGATTTCTGATGCGCTGAGAACCACAAAACTCGAAGATCCTGATTCAAGGGAAATGCTTAAGAAGATCTTTGAAAAGCTTTGTGATATTGCCCAAGCACACGTTGCAATCTGTAAGGAACTGACCATTTTCAAGGAATCAACAGGAGAAGAGACATGAACACCATCGTTAAAGATATCTATGTCAAGTCTTGCTTGTTCTCAGACGTACTTGAGATGCATGCATGTCTTTCTGATTCTCTGAAAACAAAGGACAAAAGTAATATCGATGGATTGGGATTCCTGACGGAGAATTATCTTGATGAAATATATGCCGTCAAGGCTACTAATCAGCAGCTTAATACGACGATGTTCAGACAAATAACCATATCGATTGCACCTGCTGGTAATACTTGCAATGACAAGGAATATATGAAGATAGGTAAAGAGATAGCTGAGTATTACTACAAAAAAGGCTATCAGATCATATGGTATCTGCATAAGGATACTCCGAGACATCACCTGCACCTGTTAGTCAATTCAGTAAACTTCAGGACGGGAAAGATTTTCAAGCAGTCATTGAAGGGCTTGAACCGTTTCAAGGTCCACTGCAATCATATACTGCATGAACACAACCTTGAACAAATACAAATGAGCGTTGAAGATATGCTGGATATGGCTCCGCATGAGCTTAGTGAGGGCTTCGAGATCTTTGAAATTTTTGAAGAGGTAATGGCAGATAACGCCACAGTGTTTGAGGATCTTTTCGATGAAAAAAGTTCATCGGATGATGAGTACTACTCCGGATATGACCTCACCAATCTGGGCATGTTGTCATGCCCTTCCACAGTATATTATACCTCAGATACATACGAAAATATAATAATACCTGAGCCTGAAAGTGCTCTCCAGGAGGAAAATACAATGGATTATATAGTTGAAAAAAAGGAAGTCCCTGCAGTAAAGACTTCAAACCTCCCAAGCGAGGTTTTAGAAAATGCATGCCTTGTTATAGATGCAAGCAAAAACGTCAATCTTACTGTTCCCAGCAACTACGATACAGATAAGATGAAGGGCATAATAAACAGCGTTGTACCCATATCAGAACAGGACAGAGCGATTAACGCAAAAATGGGCATCGCAGCTATTGCAGAGCTTCAGAAACGCAGTATTGACCTTCCAGTGTATGTTGATACTTCGACCAATATAAACATAGAATTTGACGATGTAATGAAATCAGATATTTTAGATGTTTCTTACAACGAAGAATAATTATTTTAGAGCGCCCTTCATGGGCGCTTTTCCTTTTTTATAATAGACATCCAGTCCCGCTTATCATAATCCTCTCTTATATTATATAACCCGTACACCGCATAGTCAACCCTTAGCTTGTGTTAACCATGGTTAACACATCCCGCAATATCGTTCAAAAACTCTAAAAAACACTCAGTGATTCTCAGCGATATATAGAGCAAAACTAAACCGCGTTGATGTACGGTTGATGTATTTTACTCATTTTGGCATAAAAAAAAGCACTCTCGATTACTCGAAAGTGCCTATATTACGTTGGCTAAAGACTCCAATTTTGATACAATGCACCCTCTGATTAAACAGGGGGTGCATTTTTGTTTTTATGAAAAGCTATCGTTTCTGATTGAAAATGGGAGAGGGTGCAAATTGAAGTATAGCCGCGTAAGCCAGAATATCAATCTTTTTTCTTGATCTCATATCCTAGCTTCGTAATCAGCTTAAGCGTTTCAAATGCCGTGTTGCGGTCATATTCCTTCTCGGATTCAGGCAGCTCATCGTACGGAACAAGGCAAGGAGTCGTTTTCTTTTCAGTGTCCTTAGTTCCACCGTAAGTCCAGCCTGCTTTGATTCGTCCTGCTGCCCAGACATCATGTACATTTGCTGCAATCAGCTCTGTCAAAGCTAATAAATCTTCCGAGAGTGTGACATCATCAGTATTTACGGGATTGGGTGTGTACATTTTCATTTCCTCCATTTTATACCCACACCCTCCTGCATTATCACAAGAGGGCGTGGTGTTTGATTTTGATGTTTAGGCTTTGTGTGGCAATTAAGTGTTAGCGTGTTTCTTCCTAAATAGCCATATGCCGCCTCCTACGAGTGCAGTGATCATGATGCCCAATAGAATTCTAAACCACAGACAATAGAGAAGTCCTACCTGAATGAACGATACTTCTTCCACAGTGTATGTATTTCCCGCTTCGTCTACTAAAACGAAACTCAGATTATGTCTTCCCTTACCTAATGTGTATGACAACGACCTATCTGATTCAGATTCAGAATATGTGAAATTGGTCATTAATACGCCGTTATCATATACTTTACACTCGTCAGGATTAAGAGATTCACTGATATCGGTAATTGTATAAGTCTTGGAATTTTTGATAAATGCCTTTCCTTTTTTCAGATCACTTGGTACTTTGCATGATGGGGCAAGCGCATCTATCCTTATCCATGCAAGAGATATATATGAAGTTTCTCCTTTGTAAGTGTTCTCAGCTCTTAAATATATATCCTTATTCGTTCCTTCAGGATAATTATCTATGAAGAACTGCCCTGGTAATGTGTAGTTATAAACACCTACAGCATACATATCTTCACTGTCATCCGTTGTTAAGCCAGTATCTTCTGTTTTGCCATTTTGATCTCTCAATACGATATTAGTTTTAGAGTCAGTAGGAGCGAACACTGTGATTTTTAAATCTTGAAAATCGTCAGGTCGCTTGCTTATCGGTGTCTTCTCGTCTTTCTGTAACGAGTACCAACCTGTAGAATTCTTGATGTTATCGGCTTTTTTGCTTTCAGTGATATAAGCGAGTACATCGGAGTTCATCATTAAGACTGATGTGTTTCGACACAGAACACTCTCATTTCCAGCTTTATCAATGGCAGTTAAATCAAAAGAATAAATACCATCTTTCTTGAACTCAGGTAGTGTAAATACCGCTTCCTTTGTCTTAGTATTCTCATTACCTATCTCAACAATCTGCTTAACTGCGTCATCCTTATACATCGAAGGAGTAATTGTACCGATCTCTTTTCCGTTTGTATATTCTGGTGTGTAAACTGTTAGTACATAATTTATGCGGTCAAGATTTTTATCAGTCATAGCAACAGACGGAATAAAACCATCTTCTACACCTGTATTATCGGTAAAAATCTCTAAGTTCGTATAGGACTTATCATTATCACTTACGGAATTTCCATTTCTCTGCGAAATGACTGGCTTAGTGAAGTCAATTTCAAATATTACAGACTCCTGCGCAGGAGCTGAATTGGAGGCCTTATCTAAGGGAGCAACGCTTACAACATAAATGCCATCGTAAGTTACATAGTCATCATCATCCTCATTCTTGGTAGCAAACGGTATGGTGAATATATGTGTATCCTCATCATTCTCATCAGTACTCCATGTTCCTCTTAAAATGGGTTCCATTCCTACCTTATCATGGACTTCTCCTGAATCTTTTCGCTTTATTTCAATGTGAGCCAATGACGGATCAAAATTATGTTCAGTAATTGTAATTATAATATTTTTGTCAATTTGACTGACACCAGGATAATGCTCTTTGTTCGATGTTTTAAACTCACTGAAATTGGTTTTGAGAATGGGGGCAGTCTTATCTACAACAAAAGGTGAAGTTGAACCTTTGCTGGCAGAATTTCCAGCCATATCAGTATAGGAAATATTATAATTATAAACTCCATCTTCAGAGATTGTATATTTTCCTCTATGTACATTGGCGTTATTCTGATCATTTTCCCACGATGTAACTTCAACCTCATTGCCATTCACCGAAAAGTGAACATCTTTGGATCTAAAGTTTCTTTCATCTATGGTAATCGTAACAACTTGATCTCCATTGTAATAAGCGGCATCTGAAGTTAAAGATGATGAAATAGCAGGATCTGTCTTATCTATATTATAACTCTTGGTAGTTGCAGCTTCGGCTTTGTTTTTGGCATTATCTGTCAAATTAACAGAAACGAGATTATCATTTGTATCACTGGTTACATTCACCATGAATTGCAGGCCAGTAACAAGATTGGAGTCTCTTTTAATAGATTCATCAATGACGATTGCCTCGTTGCCAGTAATTTGAATTTCGCCGTTCTCATTTACTGTTATAGTGCCTTGTTTACTATCGTTTGCAATGGACCATTCTATTTCAGAAATACCAGAGAAAGAGTCTTCAACAGTAATTATAAGAGGAACATCCTGATTATAGAATACGATGTCCGTATCATTTTCATGATATACATTCGATGGACGCACTCTATCTGATTCATTAATTTGAATTGACGAAACAATTTTATGAAGTTCCTCATCTTCAACTATAGTGCCGTTTGCATATCTCATTCCTGATGTATGCCTATAATTATCGTTTGAATAATCTGAGGATGCCACATTATCAGCAACAATCGCCCATATTTGGCCTTTGAAGCCTTTCTCAATCTTAAATTCGGCATATCCCTCCTGAGAATTCCAGTTTTCTGTGCCGCTCGCATATACGGTCATCGAAAAAGGCTCTTGCTGACCGGATTCACGACGATACAGTGTAACGTAGTTGATACCGGACGAAACATCTTCATCCTTCACATAGACACGCACAATTGTATCTTCCTTGAAGTAATAGCCATAAGTCGAATATTCAATATCGCTGCCGTTCTCGCCTTTAGATTCGAATCGAAATTCAGTTATCTCTGGATTTTTAGTATCGATATGAACAATCTTTTCACGTTTGTTTTTCAAGGATAAATCAGTATCTTCGGAAGCACTATTACCAGCGTTATCTTGTGAATCAGCAACAAGAAGATAATGCCCCTCGGAGTCTATGCCATAGTTATATCGAGCTTCATCAGTATACTTGGTCGCTGTATCAGGAGAAGCAAACTTAACGTTCTGATCATCAACAACTACTCCGTCCTCGGAATGTGAGTATTGATCATAAATGATATTGTTATATGGATCTTTCGCATTTAAGGAAACATTATTCAACCCTGAACCTTTGTCGGAAGCAACTACTACATAATTAAATGCAGATGGATACCAAATTTCACCATTAACATTATACTGATTGATTTCTGGCAGAATGATTTCCACACTTGGCTTTACATTTTCAAGCTGCAATAATGTTGAACTTGTACTATTAGCGGAAACCACACCATCTACTATAGTAAGATAATAATTTGATTTGTTTCCGAGTTCATCCTCGATTATAAAGTAGGCTGTACCAGAAGCGTTTACAGGAAGTGTATCAAACACAAATTCTTTCGTTTTTCCATTTGAGGAAGTCGATTTAACCTTGTACTCTTCTTCTCCCCATTTTAGCAGTACTTTCTCATCGGAGATGCCGCATCCTAATTCGTTATCCTCTACTTTAACCGAAAGACTTACGGAATCATTGCCAAATATTCCGAAAGTGAAGTACTTCAGAATGGAGGGATTATAGGTATACTTATCGTCTTTAACTGTAGGAGCTTCGTTATCAATGTAAAACTCAAATATACCATCTTGCTCATCGGTTATATTTCCAGCAAGATCCGTTGCTTGTACTTTTAATGTATAGCGTCCATTTGTTTTATACTTGCTACTATCAATTGTAATAGTAGGCTCTTCAGTAGTAATAGGAATACGATATGAGATCTTCTCGGATTTTGTGGTTGTTACCGTTTCACCATCAACGATCTCCTCGACTTCTGTCTCTATGGATTCAGAAGTAGTAACTCCTGAAGAAAAGTCCGACGACACAAACTCATCAACAACTTTGTCATCAGGACTAATTACTACATAATTATAGTTCTTCAGTCCTTTATCATCTTTTATGGTAATTGTAATCTCCTCCGAAAAAGAAGAACCGCCATAAAATTTATTACCATCTGCATCAACAAACTGTGGTGTGGCTGAGAAAGCTACAGTAGAATCGTTCTGATCCTTAGCATCATAGAATATGTCACATTGATTTTCTTCTGAATCGAGCAGATAGGTCTTTTCGCTTGCAGTATTACCGTGATTCTTTACCGAAAAGCTGATAGTGTTTGCTTTACTATCAATAAGACCATTAAGCTTATTTATTGGTATATAGCAATTTTTCAGACTGTAATTTAACTTGTCGGAATAGACGATTATTCCATTTTGCTCAGCTTCATGTTGGTCTCTCACACTAAAACTTTGGTCTTTTCCGTTTACACATATAACAATACTGCTAAGAAATGCATCATCAATTTCAAGCTTAATATAGTCACTATCATTGGCATATACTGCATTGGAGTAAGGATTTGTCCTTGAGTTTTCATCTCCAAATATAAGTGAAGGTTTGGCAGTTGCCTTTTCAAGATCCTCTGTTTTATCAGAATAGACAACAGAAACTTTTTTTATAACTGGCTTTGAACTCTTGATAGCATTAATTACAAAGGTTTGTTCGTTTTTTGCTCTATCTCTAACAATAAATGTAATCGTATTATTAGCAAGACGGTCGTCATTATTTATATTAGTAGTAAATACATACCCACCATTCGATTCATTGAACTCTATATACTGTTCTCCCTCTCCGCCAATTTTATATGTAACTGATTCAATTCCAGATCCGTTCTCAAAAAACGGCGCATCTGTAGTAAAACTCCGCTGCGACCACCAGATATTTCCGGGTTGTGGCCAAAATGGCTCAGACATATTAACAACGAATTCTGTAGGTTTTGTTTTATCGAAATCATAATGAAATGTCTCTTCTGCAACTTCACGATCCAAGTCGTTATCATAAGCTGCCCAAAAATGAACATAATGGTGATTTTCCGGAATGACATCTGCCAGTGCATCCGAATCCCATTCAGAATCCCACTCACTTGCTGACACATATGTACCCCAGTCATGTTCATTTCTGTCCGATGTTTTGAAATAGATTGATACATCATCAGTCGGAATCGACGTTACGAGCCAGTTTAAGGTATTGCTCCACTTGTTTTCATCTGTTTCAATCCCTGATACACTCAGATACGGCTTAGAAGTATCTTTTATAACAATCGATGTATGCTGAATATTGCCCGCCTCGTCAATTACATAAAAGACCACTTCGTGATTAAGCATTGACGGATCACCGTGAAGAGTAAACCCGTACTCACCATTATTTTCATTAAGTTGAATTTTAGTGCCGACAGTTTCGATTTCAAACTTCTCCGTCAGTTCACTGTTATCAAGTACATAGTAAACATCAAGATCAGAAGATAAATTGTCCTTTATTGAGGAAGAACTTTTTATCTCAAAATTATTGTCGTCAATTTTTATTCTTTCGACGCTAAAAGCATCTGGTATAGTTGTGTCATACTTATAAGGTAAGGTTTGACTTTCAACAACCTCCTCCTGATCAGCTTGCTTTCTAACAGCCCAGAACTTAATGTATCCCTCACCATCTTCAAACGATGTACCATCATTCCAAAGAGTGGCATCAGCATCAGTATATGTTCCCCCACATATGATTAGCAAGAGGGGAATTACTTGTCTTATAATATAATGTTGCTTCCGCACTGAAATCTACATTCCATTCATCAATGCTATTTGTCCAGTAATCAGGAATGGTAACATTCAAGTTCAAAGTATTATCTTCCGTTGTAGGCTCAGATACATCTTCGCTTTGCTGGCTAGTGTTATCCTTAAAATTGACAGTATCCTCGGCTATAGCCACAAAACTGGGAGTATTATAGCTAATGGCAAGTGCAAGTGCTGAAATAAAAGCAAACATTCTTTTCGCTGTTTTCATTGATGTACTCCTTTCTGGACTGCAAATGCGTAATTATTTCCGTTTAAGACTGAATGAATATAAACAGAAAATACTAGTAATGATAGCGATATGCTCATTATGAATATCTTATCAGGAAACGAAGTCTTTACAACAATATATGCAATTGCTGAAGCGATCATAAGAATATCGCAAACACGGCTTTTCTTATTTTTAAAGAAACAAAAGATTCCTGGAAGATAGTGTTCTCTATAATTATGTTTCCGACGATTTTTACTCAAGTAATGTGTTAGTATTAAACCTACAATTAATCCTATCCAGAATATGAAACCGACAGTATACGCTAATCCCTTTTGTATTTTACTCCCCTCAAAGTTTGAAAACGGGATTAGAATAAATGACAATGCCGATATGAGAAATGATATCACACTATAAAGCAAAACATTACAATAGTTGTTCTTACTCATGTTTATCGTCACCGTTTTCTTCACGATTACCACTTGTTTGAGGCTTTAATAGATTATTCAAGGCTTTATAGGAAGTTCCGTTAACATATTCTTTTTTGAACAAACTGTTTCCTTTCCTTCGGTAAGGAAAGTATGCAAACGCTCCTAGAACGAAGGCGATCAATGCAACAAACAGCGAAAGCATCATAAAAAGTCGCCAAGATTTGTAGTTAATACCAAGCGTACTGTGAAGACCAGTTAGTATAGCAAATATAATCACAATAAGTAGCAAACATGTACAAGCAACAAATCCAGTAAAAATACCATATATAATGTTACCAATTACCGGTTTTTTCTCGAACCTTCTGTCAAAGGATGACTTGATTCGTTTTACAAGTTCCACTTATGTCACCTCACAGTTTTTCAAGACTATTAAGCGCTTCTATAACCTCTGAACGCTTCATGTTTTTTCGTTCTGCTATCTGATTAATAACATAGTCACCTTTATTGTTTAAAGTAACGGCGAGCATCTTGATTATAGTACGATACTCTTTTAAATTGCAGTTTTGCACAATCAAATCATAAGCATCCACATAATCATATTCTCTATCATTGTCAATGCAGTAAAGAGCTATAGCCAACTTGTAACCTATATCGTCTGTAGAAAGCCCTAACGAATTAACAGTCGCTGCAATTGACGGCAACTCAACTGGATTAGCAAATTCAATAATCTTATCAGCAAATTGAATTTTATCATTGTTATCATCAAGCTGATCAAGTAATGTAATCATAAGTGTTGCCTCTGATGAATTAATCACTTTATCATTACATAAGAACGCAAAAGTTTCATCGCAAACCACAAGCTCTTGTGCCCCATTAGCTAATTCCATGCGTTCAATGGCAATATCAGATAATTCCCCCTGCTTTGTGGTTTGATATGCAGAATCGCCTATTTCAATATGTTCCTCGATCTCGCTAACCAAATTATCCCAATTGTTTTTTGCAATCCGGGCGCCAACGGCTCGGTATACGCCAGATACCATCAGCAATGAAAGAAAGCAACCTATGCAAATTCCCAGTGTTATAGAAGCGTTTTTAACTTGCTTATTTTCGCCTTTTTTCACTGCTGGAATTGAATCCCGTGCATCCTCTAAATCACGAATAATTTCATCATACCCATGATAAAATGCCGGATCATCCATATATCCGTTTGTGCGCTTTTGAGTACATTTCTTTATAATATTCTGCAATGCAATATTATATCTTCCACCTAATGGGCCGGTGCATTCAAGAGACAAATCTCGTTCGTAGTAAGAATCGTAATTCAGTAAATGTGACTCATAAAATCGTGATTTACGAGTTAACCTTGAGAATTCTTCGCTGTTAGTTACCAATTCAACAATATTTAAGCATTCCCAGAATGTGGTGCCAAAGGAAAAAATGTCACTTTCAATCGACATTTTTCCAAATTCAAAACCTCTTGATTTTTCTTCATTAGTAGATTCACCTATTGGTGAAAGCTGTGGATCCAAAAGAAAACATCCATCTAAAACTGCTCTATACGCTTCAGGTGCTGCATATCCTATCGTTCCATGACAAAAAGGGTGGTTGATGTCTTCTTTGATTCTGACACCATCATCGTTTATGTATTTAAATGGCGTGAGCTTATGAAATATATATCGATCATGCCCATCTATAAACTCAGAACGACCAAAATCGATTAAAACCAACTCTTCGCTTTGGCTTGTAACCATAATGTTTTCAGGCTTTATATCAAGATGAAGTACTTTCTTTTTGGATGTCATGCTTATAAATTGCAATATGCCGCACAAGCTCAACATATAATGCAGCATCTTGTCTTGATATCTGAAGAATGTTTTTTCGTCCTTGTATCTTTTAAGAACCTCTTCTTTTTCAAAATCCTTAAAATCGTGGAATTTAATCCAACGATTGCCCTGATATTTTTCAAGTCCCCAAAACTGCCTGATACAGTATTGTTCCAAAGACCAGCCATCAATATATTCTTCAACAACACAGAAACAAGGTATCATCGCGGCATTCGATTCGATGCTTTTGCTACGAATGTGCTTTGAGAGCTCCGGTGTTTTTAAGTCAAAACTTTCGCCAAGATCTTCTATAACATCATAGATTCGTGCCACACTCCGACACTCTTGAAGTTCTTCAAATATTCTAAGTTCGTTATTCGTAAATCGCTCAAAGCGGGCACGAGAATAAGGCTTAAACTTTAGAACACAGGAGAATGACAAATCCTCCTCAGCCTGACCATTTATAGAAATCTTTCTGCCTTTAAAAACAAAGCTTTCAGTTCCCTGGGCAATAAAGCCATGTGGGAAATCCTTTTCATCGATCTCATAAATGAATTTACTGCCCTTTATCTGGGTACTCACCGAATCACATCTCTTTCTAATCCAAGTTATCTGGCAAGGCTAATATTCCAAAAATAGATTGGTCTATCTCATTGTCATTACATTCAATAAGAACGATTTCCTTCTTCAAGTCATTTGGTGTTTCATCAAGGAGTTCGATATTTCCGAGATCATCGACTCCATTTAATGTTTCACACATTAGCTTTCACCTTCTTCGGACGTAGGATTCTCATTGAATGTCGCCAAATCGGCATCAAGCTGTAAATATGCATCTCTTGCACTTTTTACAGCCCCTTCATTTATAGCATCAAGAACTTCTCCAAGGTTTCCGATTTTTTCAAGAATGTGATCTACTTCCTTTTTATACTGATCAGCACCAGCACCCTGCCATTTTGAAAGTAATGCCTCATTAATATCCTTGAACTTTTTCTTTATTTCATCAAATTTAGTCTTTGCAGTCTGACTATCTTTTTCAAATTGTACAAGCTTTTCGATATCAGCACATCTGATATGATTACCATCAGCCATAATTATTACCTCCATTTATCTTGCCTGATAAACTTCATCTTCACAATCTTGTCAGCTTCAATATCATAAAAATAGCCGTCTCCTGTTTCACATCGTGCGTATTCTTCCTTTAGCCCTTTAACATCCATACTGCCAAACACTGTTTTTTGTCCTCGCTCAGCAGCAAATTCGGCGATGCTATCCAGTAAGAAAATGGCGTTTAACGAGTTGTTAAAGAAATTATTGCTTTCTTGATCTGTAATTTTTTGAACATCTGTGAAAATGAAAATCAGATCCTTTTCTTCAGCGATAGCTGCAAGCTTTGGAAGAATGTTATTAATAAATTGTTTCTCACCATTAGCGCTCAGATATAGCATCTTACTTTGAAGAATAAACACAGTTGGTTTAATCGGATTGCGCTCTTCATTATACGATGGCATTAATCCTGCCATTTCTTCACCATATATATAAGTTGCCACAGGTGATTTAAGCTGATTATTTGAAATCCCATTCCATGTAAGATCCATGTAATAATCATTGATAAAATGGTAAAACTGTTGAAACGGCGATAAAGTCTTTTTGAAACCGGGTCTGGACACCGGTTTATCCATAATATCCATAAAATCAGTGGCGTCAGTTTGACTCATTCCACTATCTATTCTGGGAGGAAGTGGCGAGTTCCGCTTTGATTCATAAAACTTTTTACAGTCCAATCCTAAAGACTCGCATATAGTATAGAATTCTTCAAGTTGCTTTCTACCATCATCGAAAAACACAAATCTTGATGACGACTTCTTTTTAAACAATTCTTCAAGAATAACTCTAAGCAGGTTTGTTTTTCCATATCCCTTTTTTCCATAAATACCAAGTACTCTTGACTCTGAAAAATCAATCGTTACTGGACAAAAGTCAATATAATCCAAACCAACAGAAACAGGACAAGGTGTCCAAGGAACTATCTTCTCCCTTGTCTTAGGTTCTTGTTTTAAACGTTGGAACTCCTCATAAGTCAGATCACCATTAAAAGTTAGATACTTCTTTACACACTTATCGTACTTGCCGTTTTCTGTATTGTAATGATATTTTTTTCTTAAGCAAGTTAAAAAGTGGCTTTCAGCTCCCATTTGATCTGCTATATAGCATTGAAGCTCGTATGGTGCATTCATTCTGAATGTACCCTCAATATTATCTAGCTTCACAGTTACATTCGCAAAGCCTCGACCAGGAATCGCTCCGATTTCTGATACCTTTGAATTGAATATCTCAATATATTTATCAGCAGGCATTTCAAAAGCAATTTTCTGACCGAAACTATTAAGATAAGATGATAATCCTTTAGTATCCGATGCGGTAAATACAATCGAAACGCCCTTTGATAAACCATCTCTACACATTTTGGCAAATTTTTCCTGATAAGCTGAATATCTCGGTTCATCCTGGAATGAATTAAGATTATCAATTATAAATGTCGTATGAATGATCCTATTTTCACCGCAATATGAAGAAAAACCAGTTCCCTCCAACATTTCAGTGTTCTTCTTAATTCTTTCCTCAAGTATTCTGAAAGCACGCTTAACATATTCTTCGTTCGAACTATCGAAGTACGCTGCAACGAGAGGCATATTTTTGTATGATGCAAGAGCTCCACCAAAATCTAATATAAAAATCTGCTCATCTTCAGAATTAGTGATAATATGCAGCGTTTGAATCAGTAGCTTAAGGAAGTTTGTTTTTCCGCTCATTGCCGCACCGAACAGAGCGATATTTTTGTCAAGCAAGTCAACTTTAAACAAAGGCTGCTTCTGTACGATAGGAATATCGTACAGACCTAACGTACAAATCAAGTTTTTCTTGGCCATTGCTGTATCAACTCCATTCTGTTGCATTTTCAAGCTTAGGTTGTTCTATTTTAGTTTTTAACGGCGGAAGGAATATTGTTTCTGGAACTTGTCTACCCATATTTACGGCAATAATAGTATCCACAACAAATTTTAATTGTGTTGCATTAGGATCAACATTCTTTTGTTGTGCCTCTAATACAATATTATCCTTGTCCGAACGATAGAATTTTTCATTAAAACATCCACTGTCAGGTACTAATGTAATATTTACAGGATCTTCAATGCTTGTATTTTGATTAGAACCTGTGTATGCAGATTGAAAGTACTCGAAGCGTGAACCTGTTCCTACAAGTAAATATGCTCGGCCGTTCAGTGGCATTTTTGGAGCGGCAGCCACTGGGCTATCAATCATTTCTTTAGAAGCTTGCTTTGTGGCAACCTTAAGGCATATTCTTGCTTTAGAATTCACTCTTATGTCATCTGTGATAGCACCTTCGATATTCTGAGATACAAGAATAATATGAAATCCAAGTGTTCTACCAACACGTGCAATAGTAGTTATTTCTGCGATAAAGTCAACATCATTGCTTTCACTTGAAAATCTCTTCAACTCAGTAAACTCATCTACTACAAGTACAAGATGAGAGAGACTTTTTATTCTATCTAATCCTTTGTTAACAAAAGTGTCTATTTGCTTTGCATTAAGCTTACTCATCTTTTCAAGAGCTTTCTTGATTATTTCAGAGTAATCCGTATCATCTATAGCAACCTTTTGTGCCTTAAGCTGAGAGAACACTTCATAAAGTTCTTGTAACGACTTTGATTTATCCTTTTTAAGAAGTTCAGATATTTCAACCATTATTCGTCTTGCACGAATATATGCATCTGCGGTATCAATACCAAATTCCTGAAGAAGAAGTTTTCTCTTTTTTATTTCAGCGTTAAGTGTCTCAAGAAATCGTTTCAGCATATATGCCGATGATATTCCTTCACTTTCTCCGGCAGTATCAGTAACTACACCAACACAATGTGGCAAATCTCCTAAACGATCTGAAAAGCCTCCACCTTTCATGTCAACTAACATTAAGTTTAAATCCATAGGAGAAAACTTCATGCATAATCCAATTAAATACGTGATAATTGTTTCTGATTTTCCGGAACCGGTAGTACCGGCAACAAGCATATGAGGACCGTCTGCTTTCTCATATAAATCAAGAGCCATTGGACCGTGCTCGTTTGCACCAATCTTTACACGTAAATTTCTTGTTACGTCATATTCTTCATCGTTCGACTCCCAACACTCAAGTACGTGTTTAGCAAAAGGCGATGTAGATAACGGATTTTTCGATTCCTTTTCTGGGATAATATCCTCACTAGAAATGTCATGCAATTTAAACAATGTGATCATGCTCGGAACCTGACCATTCTCAGCAATACGTGTATAATAAATTGCTGCAAGTCTTCTGTATGCAAGTTCATATTGTTCGTTATACACCTTAGAGGAGAAAATGTAGTTGTTCCAGAAATTAGGATACTTATTGGTCTCTGTCATATTAGCTAATATGTTTTCTCGTGTCATAACACTGTAACGTGGTACAACATAACCATATCCTACATTGTTTGCGCCTACATTCATGTAAATTACATCTCCACAGTAACGGGGAAGTTTGTCTTTATCATCACGGCAGAACATAAATGTTAAGCCAAGTTTATTCTGGTAATCTTCGCCCTCTTTTGGAGCCTCAGGAAGATATTTTGAAAAGCCGGTAGACTTGATATTATAATCGTCAAATACTACACACACGATTTGCGTGTTATGATCAGATTCAATTTCATTTTCTTCATCGGATTGTTTTTCCTTAGCTCTTTGGTTCATTATGTTCAGTAATTGACCATAAACAATACCAGCACTTTCCTTGTCAAAAACGAATTGAGATGTGTTTTCCAATAATTCATTGCAGTGAGGAAGAAATTTATATATATCAATCCTCTGCTTTTGCTCCTCAATACTTAACCCGTCTTCAAAGAAAAATACAAACTGAATATCCTCCGGAGAATGGTAATAAGCGAGTTCCATTACTATGTGTTTAATTGTATCATGTGCAAATGAATTGCTCGGAGAGATGATACCAAGAACACCAGCATTTCTGATATCAAGCATATATGGAGCTTTAATACCGCTTACACCCCATGTCTTTCCATCAATATATCGGAAATACTCCGTAGAAAACCTGTATGGCAAATCAGACAGCAATACTTTTTCATCGGAAATTAAACCTTTTCTCTGTGATTCCTTTAGTTCTGACTCCGCATTTTTTCTTTTACGTTTTTTTATAAATGAATACCATGGTAATTCACTTTCAGGAGTAAGAATATAAATTCCTGAAATTCTCTTGTCTTCACTATTAGTGCACGTTTCATACCGTAAGTAATAATAAACATCAGAAAAAATCTCATCTTTTTTCTCATATTTAATATCGAATAACGGTTTCACATGTTCGGATACTCCAAGAGTAATACGCATGAAATCATTATCATTTTGAGATCTTGAAAAAATAGCAGAATTCAATGTTGATAGCTGTGTGAACAGCTTTGACATATCTGGATACAATGACTGAAGATAGATAAGGTCAGCTTTTTGCCATATACCGATTTTTTCATCAATCAGACGTTTAATATATTTTTCGTAGTTGTCTTTCCATTCGGTTTTCTTCTTAGTGTTCGTTGCACCCTGCTTAAAATAATTGTAAGTGGATGTCACCAATGTCATTACGCCAGTAGCTGCAGTCATCATCCACATCATACCACCCATCCCGCTGGCACTGGCGGATTTAGACATCACTGCTCTGACACCTATCATTCCTCCTGTTGACAGAACAGTAGGAATCAAAATGTCGCCTAATGTTCTTTCATCTTTTTCAGGTATATCACCCGGAGGAAGAATGTCAATATCCGATGAATCAACCGCTTCAAGAGTACGGCTGCTAATATTATATTCGAGTGGGTTATCATCAGAATCAAGAATATAGCTACTCGGAATTTTATCAAAGAGAAGCTGACTTTCTAATCTTTGCTTCATAGTTATCAATAAAACACTGGAAGTAACAAAGCCTAATTCAATTAAAGTTTTTTTCTCGAGCAGCAATTCTTTTTCAAAATTGATAACCTTGAATTGACCTTTTCGAGAATAATCGACAACAAACTGCTTACGGTGTTTTATATAGTCCTTAAAGAGGATAAAATGTTTGGGGAAATTATTATGAAGTCCATAATAAAGACCTTCAATAAAAGCCTTTAGTGTTATATCATCCTTAACAAGGAAAGCGAGGCTATCAGTGATTCCAGAATATTTTTCACCGTATTTTTCTGAATCATTAGGAAAATCGAATTGTACTGAAATCATGATTTCATTATTTTTCATATGCTATGCTCCTTGCATAATGCTAATTATTCTTTGAATAACACCTGTAACAGACTCTTTATCAATCGATCGCGTTGCCGGTAAGTATATTTTGGGCATACCAGTAACCTTCACTGAGCCAATGGGTTGAATCTGCGGTACTTCTGCGATAGCACTATCCGGCTTTTCCAGCATTCCAGTAACCTTCACCGAGGCAATGGGCTGAATTTGTTGTCGTTTCGCTATAGTACCATCCAGTTTCTTCGGCATACCAGTAACCTTCACCGAGCCAACAGGCTGAATTTGTGGTAGTTTCGCAATAGCACTATCTGGCTTTTCCGGCATACCAGTAACTTTCACCGAGCCAACAGGCTGAATTTGTGGTAGTTTCGCAATAGCACTATCTGGCTTTTCCGGCATACCAGTAACCTTCACCGAGCCAACAGGCTGAATTTGTGGTAGTTTCGCAATAGCACTATCTGGCTTTTCCGGCATTCCGGTTACCTTCACTGAACCTACAGGCTGAATCTGCGGAAGTTCTGCGATAGCACTATCCGGCTTTTCCGGCATACCAGTAACCTTCACCGAGCCTACAGGCTGAATCTGCGGAAGTTCTGCGATAGCACTATCTGGTTTTTTCGGCATACCAATAACCTTCACTGAACCTAAAGGCTGAATCTGCGGAAGCTCTGCGATAGCGCTATCTGGTTTTTTCGGCATACCAATAACCTTCACTGAACCTAAAGGCTGAATCTGCGGAAACTCTGCGATAGCGCTATCTGGTTTTTTCGGCATACCAGTAACCTTTACCGTACTAACAGGTTTAACCTCAGGTAATTCTGCAATTGCATTATCAGGCCTTTGGGGTATACCATTAAGCCGTATTTTTCTCATTGGTATGATAGTCGGCATAACCCTTACAGCACTGTCACGATGTTTAGGCATTCCCTTAAGGTGAATCGTACCAATCAGGATAAATCTTGAATAAGGAACAACTACCTTACGCATCTTATCTAATAATTCTTTGGAAAAAGCAACTTTCTTCGGAGAGGCAAAATTGTATTTTGGAACATCGATTTTCGGAATCGGATTAATACCTTTAAACTTGGGCTTTTTATATTGATAACCAGCACCCTCGATTCGCTCAAGTTGTCCGACAAAAGCTACTCTTTCTTTATAGAGTAATAATTCTTTGTTATATGCTTCTTTTTCTGAATCACTTAGTAAAGCAAGTTCTTCATCAGTTAATTGTCTAAACATTTATCGCCACCTCCTAATAAAAAGTACAGCCTCAGCCATTTAAATTAAATAGCACAGAGGCTGTACGTAATCCAACTGATTATTTGTTTTTCAGCGAAGCAACACACTCACGCGCTCTTTGCAGCTTAATTACCACCGTTTCCTCCGCCATTTCCTCTGATACTGTTTGCAAGCTGACCATCGACATCATCGAAATTCTGAGCATTTGCTTTAAGCAGTTCTGAAAGTCCTTTTACCGCAGCGGGAATATCCTTAGTCACAAGGCCTTCAATATTCGTTTCAAAAAATTCGAGCAAAGCATCCTTAGCATCGCCTTCCATAGTCTCAATTGCTGCTTTAAATGCGGTTACGAACGTTGTTGCGGCATCTCCATACTGAGTCGAATAGTTCAGGAGATTTGTTACACTCGCATCCATTGATGCCTTTACTACTTTACAACCTGCCATGATAATATCCTCCTTTTGGTATTACTTATTATTTTCTGTTCCGAGCTGCTCATCAACACCTTCAGCATCAGGAATAGCGGACTTAATGCTCTTGCAAATAGATTCAAGCATTTCAAGTGCCCCTCTGAGACTCGATCCTGTTGCTGGCTCAATATTATTTGTATAGAAATTCACAAAGCCTTTCGATGCAGAGCCGGTGAAGTCACTTGCCGTAAGGGTTCCAACCTCTTTCTTTACAGCACCATAGAGTCCATCGGAACTATTTCCATCAGTAGAACCGAATGCGGTTGTACGATAAGCCTCGATTGCCTTAATAGCATCATCCATCATTTCAGGAAAGATGTTCACTGTTCCTGTTTTGCCCATACCTGCCATAGTTAAATCCTCCTAATTATTGATTTATTCATTCGTTTAGTTCCTCGAACTTAACGAATATATCCTTATAGTATCCTGTGCCTATGATAGTATTTAGCGTATCGGAGATATGCTGAATAACTACACTCATGTCCTCGATTGGCTGTAAAAGAACATTCTTTGCTGTGAACTGGATCTCATCACCAGCCGAGGTATCTAAAGCAGTCGTTACATCATCGTACATTTTTTCAAGCATAGTTTTAAGATCTGCAGCTTCCTGCTTCAATGCAGCCATATCATTGGAAGCAGTCTCAAATGCTGAATCATCAAGTACAATGTCATGAAAAAGGAATGCCATATTACATACCTCCGTTCTTCACTTCTTTCAGCTCTTCCATAAGAGGCTTTTGTAATTCTTCCTTGAGGTACTTACACTTTTCCTCCGCTTCATCAAACTGCTTAGTATCGATTAAACATCTTACTCGAAGCATCATTGCATTAATGTCTGTGGGATCCTTCAGTATATTATTTCTTAGTTTTTTGATGACTGAAGCATACTGATCTTCCCAACCGTTCAGACTAAGATCTCGCATAGCTCTTGCTTCTGTGTACCATCCAAGTTCAACCATAGAAGATTCTTGACTCTTTTGGAGTTCTAACGCATAGTACATTATCTTTCGGTGATCTTCAAGTAACGTATACGCACCGATGTACATACGATTGATTCTATCTCTATCCTCAGCAGAAATATCAAAAGCCTCATCTGTGAGCTTGTACTCTACATTATCGGATTTAGATTCTTCGATTGGTGTAATGTATGTACCGCTTTTCCTCATAGCCTCCAGTTGCTCAACGCTCAACTGCTCGTAGCGATAAAGATTGGCGTTCATCTCGTTTAAGATAGAATTAGGATCCAACTGTTGAGGTGTATACTCGCCGAACAGAACGCCGTTATTATATGAGAACACAGGCTTTTCAGCAGCCGTCAAGCACTCTATTACTTTATCTGCATCCTCAAGCTGAAGGTACAAATCAGCAGCGGTTAAATAACACTCAACAACATCTGCAACGCTAGGTTTCTCTTTTTTCAGGAAGTGCTTAATGTAAGCTAAAGCCTTCTGAAAATGAGATGAGTCGCCATCCTGTTCATGCTTTACCAACTCATAATTCACCATGTCGCCACAAAGAGCAAATGGGAAAGTCGGCAAGTTCATACGAGCATAGCGCAATTCCTTAAACGCATCATCTATACGTCCAGCCTGTTTGAGCAAAATGTAAGCAGCTTGATAGCCGGAATAGTCAGATGGTGCAAGCAGCTTCATCTGATTAGCAGTCTGCAAGCCATTTGTAATCTCATCAAGAAGCCCATAGATAACCGCCTTACGTTTCAGAATATCCATGTCTGCCGGAATAATAAGCTCTGACTTTCTCAGATTGATAAGAGCATCATCAAGCTTTCCAAACTGCTGATTTACGATACCGAGAATATGATACATCTGCCCTGCGGCATCTTCATTCAGTCCCAGTTCATCAGCCTTAGCGAAATTCTGCATAGCATCAGCAATCTTATTAACACTTGCCTGTGCATAGCCGAGGCTGAAATAGCGATTTCCATTGTTCGGATCGCAGTTTACAGCTTTTTGGTAATACTCAATCGCGTCCTCATATCTGCTGAGCGACATACACACGTTAGCAGCACACTGATACGCATCTGCACAATTCTCATCAAGTTTTATAGCTGATAAAGAAAGACTGAACGCCTCTTGTAATTGCCCATTAAAAAAGGAAGTTTCCGCATTTGTAATTAATTCTGCAAGTTGATCTTTTTTGTCCATCTGCATTCAAATCACTCCCTTACGTAACATTTTTTCAGTTCGTTTATTAGCTCTATATCATAATCATTTGGAGCATCACTGAATGCTTTTTCTGCTAAAGTAATAGCTTCTTTTGAAATCGTAACCTCATTAGCTAGAACGTTCTCCAAAAAATTTTCAAGAGCCACCCGTTTTTCTCCGTATTTCGCCAGTTCTTCAGCATCCTCCACAAGAGCATTCACAAGAGAGTCATCATGAAATTGCATAGAGATATTTTTGAAGAACATATCATATGCGTCTTTTACCATTTTAACCTCCTCTCATAATTAGCGATTAATGGGAAAACCAGTTACTATCCCTTCACCGCCTGGTTCAACAATCACTCTAATATCTAAACTATGGTTTTGTCCTTCAACAGTAAATCTAACTGGTCTACCATTTCTTGTGGTAAGAGGAGCATTTGGATCTGGTCCGCCAATAGTTTTCGGTGCATTTCGTCCACTTCCTGGACCTGTAGCTTGTTGCCAAACTGATTTTGGACTGTTAGCAACGTCTTCGACAGCCTTAATAGCATTATCATCTGACCAAGTATCTGGAAAAGCACTATTGCCAAATCCACGATTTGGACCGTGTCCAGGATCATCTGGCCCTTCGCCTTCAAGAATGTGTCTTCTTCTATTATCACTAACTTTACATTCGGTATTGTGAACCCATACAGTATTTCTTCCAACAAAATATGTATGTGAGTTTTCAACCTGAAAATTATATACATTTACAGATAATTCGAATTCTTCAATCTTATACTTTTCGATTAATAAATCATCACCATTAACACTAACAAGCTTATCACCCACAAGAAGCCTACCAGCCTCAATAAAGCCTCTGCCCTGCACATAAAACGGATGATTGTCTGTAGTGATAACTTCCTCACCGTTGATTACGAGATGAACGAGTTTGTCCACCTTGCGGATGTATGTTTCTAAGACAGTTTTTTCACTTGTTTCAAGCGTATCAGGATCGGTTGAAATAACCTTATCACCAGCTCTAAGTTTTTCAATTGCAAGCAGACCGGCAGTTGTGAGTACCAATGTACCAGCAACAAAACAAGCCATATTCTGAGAAGCAGCACCCGAGAACGAAGATACCAAGCTAACACCCATCTGGAACTTGTTGTATACATCGCTCTGATGAAGTGAATTATTCAGCTCTGTAATAGGGTTATTAGGATCGATCATTCCCAATCCTAATGAAACCATATCAAAACCGTCCATAGTCTTGGACATAGCTCCGCTGATTTTTGCCGTTGTCTGGATTGCGTTTCCTAATTTAGAACCGCAGGTTATAAATTTGCCGGCGATTCCGCCTACACCGCCCAAGGCACCACCCATTATTGCACCGTCTAAGGCTCCTTGGGCAAATCCTTCTAGGAATGAGCCTCCTGTTAGCATACTGGTAATACCGCCAATTAAGCCACCAGTCAAAGCTCCTTTTAACGCTCCGATAAGAATGCCCGTTCCTATGCCCTGTAAACCTGGAACGCAAAGGCATACAACAGCCACAACAATCTCAATTACCAGAACGATCTCTTTCCAGTGCTCCTTACACCACTGGCCAACCTTTTTCAAGCCTTCGCAGAACTTTTCCCAGTCGGTCTTTTCACAGTCTGGCTTAAGATAGGAGTATTGTTTATAAAAATCCTTCTTAGCGCGTGAGATTGCGGAAGATGCCGAATTATCTCGATTTACCGTCAGAGTAATAAACTCATCGACTTCTCTTTGAGTAGCTTCAAGACCTGCAATCTGCTGTTCTTGTGTCTGAGAAGATGTTGAGATGCTGGTAACGACGCTATCGCATACACTGCTGTTAATTCCAAGAACTTTAGACTTAAGGGCAGATAAATCCACGCAGAAATCACCGACAGCGGACTTAGCCTGGTTAATATAGTTAGACATATTGTTTATCTTACTTTTATATAGCTCAATCGTTGCCATACACACACCTCCTAACCTAAATCAATTATGGCATGAACTTTTTATAGTAGGCCATATTGGTTAAACAGCTACGCTTGCTTGCTTCATATTGGTCAATCATAGCCTGTGCTCTACTTATATCTGAATCAAGTTCTTGTATCCTAGCATTCAAAACCTGCAATTCCTGATTAAGAGTTTCTATAATGCCGGACACGGTCGATGCTCCTTTTGAAATGGCATCAAACACTGCCGTCAACTGAGAGTTCGCACTTGTTGCTTTTTCACCAAAAGCATTACATAAGTCAAACGAATTGACCGTGCTTGAACTGACCATCGTCTTAAAATTCGATGCGGCATCTTCAACTTTACTGTTTATTTTGGTAAGGTGAGAAAACAGATCATCATGAACACCAGTAGTACCACTTATAGCCTCTAAGAGCTCTTTATTCTTTTGGATTTCCATTTGCTTATTCTCTGCTTGAACGCATTTATTCTGACGTTCAGACTGATATTCGCCTATTTTGTTCTGATAAGACACGATATATCCGCAATAATCATAAAACTTGCGTTCTTCAATATTATAAAGCTGAGTAGCTTCTTCTGGAGTCATACAATCACCTCCCAATCTCACAAAGCATCGGACTTAACATTATATTTACGTTTGCATAACCGTCCGACCCTATAATAATGTATACCCAGTTAAAAGTATAGCACATTTGTGACAAAATGTCAATATGCAAGTGGATGAATTTGCTGTTTTTTCATATCTTTTGTAAAAAATATCAATCTCATCATAGTCATCGCGTGACACACACTTATATATGCTTAAAAATGCTGTTTTGTCACTTTCAACATTCAATAAAAGTCGATTTTTGATTGCCCACCGTTATACCAGCAGTTATACTTTGAATTCGATTGACATTTAGTTAAAATGATAGACTGTATATAAAGTGACGATAAATTTCATTGATCACGTTATCTTCCAGGCCTATATTTTGCAAGCAATGGGCAATGTATCAATGCACAATTCATTACCGTAAGAGCCTAGAAGTACATTACATAAAGTATATCATAAATTGTAGAAAATTGCAAGTGGTTCAACCAATTTTGTTGATAAAACTTTTATACTGTGGATTGTATTTTGTTAGAAATGTACAATAAGGATATCTTGGTGATTCACAGCGAATCTCTGCTGTAAAAATGTTCAGCAAACATCACTCCGAATCCGCCCGTGTGGCTATCCTGGATGGAGATTACAGCGTAGGTATCTGTTATCGCTCCGTGAGCGGATTTGGCAATAACACGGTTCATCTTTGATTACACTCCTTACTTCAGCTAAGAATACTCATTTAATTGTCCGTCAATCTTGATGTACGAACATAGTTTTCAAAGAAATTACTATAGATTCAAATTAGATGTGTATTGTTTACCTTTCGTAATACTCATAATACCCAATTCTTCTATGTAGGCAAGATACATCTAAAACTACTTCCTCTTCATTGAAGCTCCCTGGCATACTTAAATATAGGGACGGAACTATACGAGTGCCTTTTCTAATTATAACCTTATGGAGTCTGCGTTTCTTGTTATCAGCAAATTTCTTTAACGCTGTTTTTTTATAGAAGGATGCAGATAGAAACGGCCTTCCAGGTATTTTCATGCTACCGCCCCTGTATACAATTATATCAAATGGAACTGGTGGAAATTTCGGTAATTCTTCATGATATGTCCCGATTACTTTATCATCAAACCAAGAGCCTTCTGTCAGACCATGACTTTGAATAGATATTAAATAGCCTATTATAGATTTATCGAGATTTCTTATGTAATCACCCCATGTTCGTTCGCAGAAGGCTATAAGTTCATCACCATTATTATATTCTTTTATTAAACTATTCTTTGTTATCATTTATGATTCATATCCTCATCCAGTATACCAAGATGCTTCTCAAAGATCAGCATTATCTCCTCGGTCCTCTTTTCACCGATACCCTTAATCCCTCTGATTTCCGACTCAACTGCACGCAGATCCAATGTATCACCGCCATCACAGCGTTCAATGTCCTCTGCTATGATCACACCTGCCTCACCAAGTCCCTTCTTTCGTCCTCGCTCGAAGATGTCATGTATAAGTCCTTCAAGCGTGGCTCTGTCCATTTTCTTTATACGGCGGTAGGTGTCGCGGTCAAGGAGCGACTCTTCCTCTGCTATGTGCTTATCTGCATCCATTTCGCGCTAACTCCTGTATAGTATAATCGTTATTACCTATTATAGCACATTTGTAGGGGCTTTTTCAAGGGGGTGCGAGTAGAAAAGGAAAAGCGGCTGTGGAAGTCCACAACCGCTTGATAGAACAACTTATTACTTTTTTGAATGCTCACTTAACAAGGTTCGTCCTCCGCAATTGCACTACTGATATCAACGACAAGAGGAATACTGGATTCTCCCAGTATAATTTCACCTCGCTTACGCACTATTAAAGCATCATATCCCGTATTAAACATAATGATATCACTGGAATATTCTTCTAGAATAGATTTTAACAGGGAAATAATAATGGAGTCATAACCACTTGCTGGAATTACGTCAAACCACAAGATCGTATTAATCTTAACGTCAAAGTCCTCTTTATCGAACATCTCACGATCAACGTCAACGTAAACACTTAAGCGAAAATATTGCGTTGAAACTGACCATCTCCCATTTTTTTCTTTTATGTTCGATATAGTCGCATGTTTACTTAATGTATCGACAACGAAGCCGAATAGCTCTTGCAAGTCGTTTGAAAAAAGTTCAATAATATAAAACATTATGCCACCTTCCAATCATTTGAGAATCACACGTATGATTTCACCATCCTTAACAACGAAAAGTTCGTCTAGTGTTGAAATATCCCATGTGTGGAATTGTTCGATCAGTTCGGTTAATGTTTTATTTGAATCATCGAAGTTAATAACAATTCGTCTCGCTTGAGTTTCTGTCTTGCCCTTTACGGTTGACCATATGTTGCGAACAGATGTGTTTTTATCTGGAGAATAGCAGTCGAAAGCTTGCCCATTTATTAAATAGTCTGGACACGAATCACCTAGTAAACCATATCCGTTACCATTTGGCGAATCTGGAAGCATTTCTACATCAAATCCTTTATCTGCAAACAACTGAGCCGCCTCGTTTTGCCTTTCAATAGGACGCGGATCATTAGGATCAGGTGTGCCAGCAATTCCTCTCAATGTTGTAGAAGATGTTGATACGGGTTCGGTTATTATTTTTGATGACGACTTAGCAAGAACATAGTCAACTTGTAATTTGTTGATTATAGTCGAGTCAGTTACTCCATTTTTTGCTAGATTTTGAGAGACTTTTCCAAATTCATTAAACAGATTCACAATACCTATTGTGCCTTCTTTGTTTGCAAGATTCACTACGCCTTTGGCAACATCATCTCCATTTCTTAAAACAAATTCAGCTAATAATCTTTGACTTCCACCAGTTTCACCTATAACTTTTAGTATATCATCCCCAAGGAACATACACTTTGGATTTTTAAGTAATGTTTCAATCGTAGTCTGCGAGCAACCGAGCTTAGAGAATTTGCTGATTTGTGCATTGACTTCTGCTGTAGTAAATCCGCTGTTCTTTATACCTGATATTACATTCTTGCCATATTTAGCACAATTGCTTGCATTTTTTGCCTGCGAGATGATTGCACCGCCAATTTTTGTTACACCAAAGGTAATTACGTTTATAGCAGCATTGATCTTGACCTGTGTTCCAGCTTCCTCATTGCCATTCATATAATAGTCGTAGTTATTGGCAATCGTTTCTATGATATCAAAAACCATGAATTCGATAGCAATAACACACAGAACCAAAGTAACAACGGGAACAAAAGCCAATGAAGTCATTGCGGAGAGCGTAGCGATAAAGAGCCCCACAGTTTCCACAAGCCATATTTCATCAATGGCTATACCAATAATAGCTGCAACGCTGACGGAGCTTGAGCAAACGCCGCCATTCATATTACCAGAGATCATGAAGGTCTGTGCCGACTGGTCTGCGGTTTCTACGATATAACCAATACCTGTCCAGCCGCCAACGGTGATGCTCTGCTCCATCGTAATAATAGTGTTACCGGCATCTATTTCCGCCTGTAGCCTTGTAGCATCGTCAGCACTGATCTTCAGATCAGAAACCTTCTTTTTAGTATCCTTCGACACAGATACTATATTGATACCTTTCTCCTGAGCGTGTTTGAAAAGCTGAACTGTAGAAAGGCTCTCTACTCCCACTATTTGTTCAAGGATTGCACTCTCCAACTCCGAAGAGATATAGCCACGTTCCATATTGAACGCTCGAAGCTGTGCGCTGTCAGATACTTCACTGACTGGGCTAACTGTGTTGCTCACAATGTCTACGAGGAATTGACCGTTTTTATCGATTCCGTAAGGTTCTCCAGCAACCTGAACCTTACTCGGATATACGCCCGGCTTAAATCCGAACACGCCGATTTTTACAGTATCTTCACAATTTACATTATTTTTCTCAGCTAACGTCTGTGTGTATACATCTAACTGCGAGAAATACATAACGCCAGTCAACCGCAGGATACTTCCGAGATAATTTGCATTGTATACATTTTTCTCGTTTACTTTAGAAGCATCCGTTTTCTCGTTGAGCTGATACTGTTGGTTGGCACTTGTTGTCTGACTTACAGATTTTGAATAAGCCTCTGATAATTCATTCGGTGAAATGCTTCCAACATCGAAAACAACACAGCACAATTCACCGGGGCATAGTTCTTCTTCAAATGTCTCTGCTTTACCGCCGGTTTTTGAACTGATGTATAGCGTCTGTTTATCCTCAAAATCAATAGCAGGACCTGTTAAAACAGTTTGCCCGTCGATTTTTATGACCGGTTCTACTGAGAGGGCTTGTCCAAGTGCATAAGGCGGGAGATTAAAAATGCTGCTGGCATCAAAATCCACCCATTCATGCAGTTCTCTTGTCTCATCGGAAACCACATATTCTACAGTAACACTCTTTTTATAGAGTTCTGCAGCATGAAAGGTCTTTTTACTATTGTTATTGAACGCAATTTGAATCATGTCACATCTACTTTCATCAAGAGCTTCAGCAACTGTCGGCTCAACATTAAATAGATGTGGTGATGCAGTAGAAAACTTGGAAACATTTTTCTTAACTATCTTCTTAGAGGAAAAGGCGTAATTTTGCCCCTCAAGTTCTGATAAAGCATTATTGTATGCACTATCCGAGATTGAGTCCAGATAGTTGAGGTCTGTCTTTTGAAGAATTCTTTCGGCATCGGTGCTACTCGTACCGACGCTAAGAGATTGAATACTGTTTTTCTGTGCTTCATACTCTTTGAAACAAACGTCAAGATAATATGTAATTCCGCCATCAATCAACTGGACATAGGTATAATCGCAGAAGTAATACGTTGTTCCTTCATGTTCGTAGGTAGTATTCTCTCGTCCTTGACACGAATAGATCTTTGTGGCGGCTTCTATGGAATCTGTATTTGTCCATTTCATTAGTTGATCTGCAGAGAACCCTACAATGTCAGTCACATAATTTGCATCGTATCCGAGATATCGGAGCATAGCAACTAAAAGACTTGAAAGATCTGCATCGTTTCCGCCGCCCTGTTCAAACGTTCCGATTGCGCCTTTTCGTGAACCGTAGTAAAATTCAGAGCGCATATTGTTGTAAAGATAGTTGTATACATTTACAGCGGTTCCCAGTTCTTGCGCTTTATCAGCCATTTCAGCAGTCATCGACGTTTCAATAGGCTGACCAGTAGTCACAACGGAAGTGTCTGGCGGTTCAATACTTTTTCTCATTGATCCGGTAAAGGAGTCTCTTTCAACCAGCAAGAATTGCTGAACCTCTATAACGTCCTTTATGTCAACTACACCGTCAGCGTTTACGTCTGCTGCAGCTTTGTTGATACTTGTTGTGCCTGGCTCAATAAGTTCTCGTTTCATTAAGCACAAGTCAAATACATCTACTCTGTCGTCATCATTTACGTCACCTAAAATTACGTCTGTTTCTGCTGCGTGTGCCTCGATCTCGTTGACAAAAGTCTGCAAGCTGCCTGACGAAGCAAATAGCGTCATGGTCGCAGCCGTCAACGCAGATACGATTTTGGAAAATAGTTTGTTCATCCGATACCTCCTATAGTAAATATTTTATGCTTTGATTATAGCATGAGTTGACAATAAATTCAATAGGTAATTTACATTTTCTCCTGCAAATGCCATGATATGCCGTCAATCTATTTCCTCAACCTCATAATCCTCACTATCGTCCGCTTCACCTGTCATACAAGTAAAGCACATAGGAGTACCTGTGAGTGCCGAGCCTGCTGCCCAGATAGGAGCATTGCCACAAACAACACAAGTTGTGCCACTGCGTTTGAGTTTCAACATTTCCTGACAAGCAGCGATTAAGGATTCGGTATCCTTGTCCGGATTAGCCTTAATTGTCTGTTTTACGAAGTCTGTAATAGAAATATGTATCATGATAGTTGCGCCCCTCTTATCGCGGCTTCTACAGAAGCTATCAGCATAGGTCTTCTCATTTCACCGACCATGATATCAAACTCGTTTCCGGTCGGTTCACCGTACATAAGGCTATCGGCATCAGCGGTCTGAAGCCAGACCAATGCCTTCTGTAGCCCTTCAAGGGATTCCGTGTTAAAGCCTTTTGAGGCTATAAAAGTCAGATTTATATCTCGCTGTGTGTTCATAGTTGATTTACTCCTTTTATTCCACTCCAACTTCCGTTGCTAAATCATTACGAAGTTCAGGGTGTATCTCAGTCGCTTCCAGCCAATACATGACAAGACCTCGTTCACCCTGCTGTGGATGCATAATATCTTCAGCAATCGGACCGTTTCGTGATCCTATCCAAAAATGATGATAATGGGCGCGTCTTTTTCCATAGCCACGAGTGCCTATTCCTATGCCATTGTTTTCTCTTGTACCGTCATCAGAATAACTCCGCTTGAACTTACCTGCGATCCGATATCCGACATCCTGTACATTTACTTCCTGATTCTGCCTTTGAATCTGCTGCCGTTTTGTTTTCGGTATCGGCTTATCAGGAGTACCACCAAGTATAGATGCCCAAGCACCAGCTTTTAGTTTTTCCTCTGCAGCTTCAATATCAGCATTTGTGCAATTAAGATAGAGAACTGTGTTTATTACACGATGAAGCAGTGCCTCATGTGCGCTGACTCTCCTTACTACAGACTGAATGATGACAGCACCTTCATCTCCGAATTTGTACGACAGACGGTTTATCTGTTTCTGAGCGAAATAGTTGATATCAGCAAAGCGTTCAACGCACAGCAGTTTGAGAATCAGTTCCGGATCATTATATTTCTCTCGTGCCAGCTCCTCTTTTACCATGATGTCATAGGCATCATCCATAACAGAAAAGGTACTTAGGTCAAAATCGAAGGTATCAAAGGCACCCTCGGATGTTTCCCATGAAGAAAACAAACGTGTGCCTGACATCCATATAAAAGTCTTTCCAGTATATGTACCAACAGTATTTTTGCCATCGCTATTGAACAACTCAATCGGAATGAGATCAACCGCAATGCAAGGATAAGGAAGCCGGAGGAAATCGGAAGAGATGGTGTAATCGGGCGGTGCAGTCTGATTCAGGATCTCAAACGCAGTTCGGTCTGCAAAGTTATAAAGCATCTTGTCTTTCTTCCATAGTTGAAGAATGTGCATTATATCAATGTCAGCCAGTTCAACACCCTGCATAGCCATATCGAAATCGTTCTTCCACTCGCCGTCAAGGACATGAGGGTATTTCTTTTTCATTTTGTTGTAGTATTCAAGTGCAAATACCATCTCGCATCACCATTCCTTTCAAGCATGGATATCTAAAATACTCACTCATCATATCTAAGTTCCCGCCATTTCTCGCTTTCCTCTACAAGCCAGTCAGGTGAGCATATCTTCATTTTATCAGGGAACTGGAAATACCAGCCCCAGAAGGTCGGACTTATCTGCACTACGACAGTCGCTATGCAAGTATCTTTGTTCTTGCGCACAACAGGAATGTTCTCGCCAAACTTATCAAAGATAATGTCAAGCAGATTGTTCTTGAATTCCAGAAGTGTTTCAGCCGTCCTGCCACTGTACATTTTAAAGGACTGCGCTGTAAAATCTGCAATTTCTGCTTCATTCACCATCGCCTTTATATCCATCGGCACATCAGTTATCACAGCCTCTGCCATACGGTCAATGCGATAATTTCGCATTTCATCATATTCAGGGTTATAGCAGCGAAGATAGTAGTTATCGTGATTATGTATCAAGACAGCCGGATCAACCATGTACAGCTTCTTATTATGCCGGTATACTCTCTCAGCGTGCTCATCAAGATCAAAGTAATAGAATGAAATGCGAAGTTTTCTCTGTATCGCATTCTCTATTGTTGTAATCGTCTCGTACAGGTCGCAGTTGTTATGCTTCTTGCTGTTAAAATGTATCAGATTGCCGTTTAAAAGCTCACTTTTTCTTGAGCCGCCAAGTGCAGCGAGTTTGGATACGATCTCAGCAGTTTGCTCCTCAGATATGAAAGATGCCGCTTCCGCTGCATCGATCAGTATTTTCAGTTCGGCAAAGCTCAGAGTCGGTGCCTTCTTATAATAGTACAGATTGGCTGTCTTGGATGTCACAACATCTATATCATAGCCGCATTCAATAAGAAGCTTGATATCCTTATATAGTGTTCTGCGCTCACAATGCATCCCCATCTTTTCAAGCTTCTGACAGATCTGCTGTGTTGTCAGAGGTTTAGTTTTGGAGGACTCCTTTTGCAGTATCTCCAGAATGCGAAGCAGTTTCAATTTTGTGTTCGTCATTTCATATCACCTTTTATATAATCAGCAGCAGTACGAAATCTGTTCCGTGTCAAATCTGCACAAAGAATATTTATGATTATTATAGCACTTTCACAAAGTTTTGTCAATGTACAGACTGTCTTTTTTTATGCACATATATCCAATCTTTAGAACAGCCGATTCTATGAGACTTCCGATCCTGTTGAAATACTTGTTAAAAACTATGTGTCACATTTCTGTGATTGGTCACAATTTAGCGACACATTTTTCTCTTGACAGCGAGGTTCGGACGTGCTATAATCAAAGCAACGGTGCGTAGAGAACAAATATTCGGTATCTGCCGAATCCATTAACCCAACAGCATATCTCCTTATTTCCGGCTTGTGAACGCCACCCCACAGGCAGAACTTGTAAAACACTTACGAATCCGCCAAATAGCGCATGAAAATGCGTTTGCTACGAAGGGAGCTGGAATGACAACAACTTTTCAAGCATCGATCAGATATCCTCTTATATGGATCATCAACACTGCAAATCCGGATGAGCCGGAACTGAGGTATAACAAGGTTCACCATCGGCTCAAGAAAATGGTGCGGTTTACGGACTGGCTGCGTGCGCATTACGAAACTGCCTATCATTATTATCTTGCGGAGCATCTGCATGAGTACGGGCTTGGTACCGGCGATATATCCGATTTTGTCGGACTGAGAGTGACAGGTGCCCAGACACTGAATACGATTTTATACAGAAAATCATGGTCAGAAGTCTATGTAGATATGATTATTCGGGTATATGTCGATATCTACACAGGTAACGAGTATGCACCTGTCCGCCGAAAATCAGTCGTTGACTATCGTGTGAGAGGTTACTACGACCTTTATGAGAAACGAAACAGCCTGTTTCAGTGTTTCATGCCGTACCACCCGGAAGACGATATGGATCGTTCTTTCGGAAAACTGAGGCTTGATGACTATCTTGTACCGAATATAGACAGAAACTGTCTCGAAGATCTTGCACATTGGTTTCTGGAAGAACACTATCCTGCTGCATTTGCAGCTCCCGGTCACATTAATATAAAAGCTATGATACGGGAAATGGGGCTTCACGCATATAAGACAGGGCTGTCTACAGACGGCAGTAAAAAAGGTGCTTTATTTCTGTATGAAAGGAACGCCATATTCTATACCGAAAAGGGGCTGCCGGTTTTCAAGAAAGTGCCGCCAAAGACAATACTGATTGACCGCAGTCTCTGCCGCGACAATATATGTAAGGCAAATAATACGGCTATGCACGAATGCACTCATTTTGGACTTCACAGTCTGTTTTTCTTATTTCAGGAAAACTATATTCGGGAGCTACATGAGTACTTTGAGCCGATTGAAGAGGAGTATCTTCCTCTTGATGAAGATGACCTCAAAGAAATCAGCAAAATGGAATGGCAGGCTAACCGCCTCGCTCCCCGCATTCTTATGCTGGACGACTGGGTCGATGAAAAAATGCAGAAGATTCTTCCGAAATATGCATGGATGAACGAGTTCGCTATGTATGAAGCAATCATCAAGGAAATAGCAGAGTACTTCAAAGTTTCAAAGGAAGCTGCAAAATATCGCCTGAGAGAGTTGAATTACTCTGATACAAGCGGTATCCTGAACTTTATCAATGAAGCGTATATTCCCGCCTATAAGGTTCCGTCCGGAATCAGTCCTTATCAGACGTTTGATATCTCACAAGATGAGCTGGTCAAGGTGTTCAGAACAGACCATAAACTTCGCCGTCTCCTTCACACGGGTGACTATATATACTGTGAGGGACATTTGTGCCTCAATGCTCCGCCGTATATCGAACGGAGCAAGGACGGAAATCCAATGCTGACCAGATATGCACATGAGCATATGATAGAGTGCTGCCTGCTTTTTACCAAGCGGCGGATTCTGATATACGACTACAAAACAGGTGTCTTACAAGATACGATACCGGAGCAATTTCAAAAGGCTTTTCTATCTGGCACACCTGCCCAGAAAACAAGGTGGAAGAAACTGGTATCTGAAACAAAGAAAGCTCTTCCCTCTAACTTTAATGATATTGTCGCATACTACATGGAGAACTGGGCGGTATCAGTAAGGCAGGTTGCTGACTTAAGCGGGCTTTCCAACGGAGTCATCAGCAAATGTAAAACAAATCGAAACTACAGACCGAGCATTCCTATTGCAGCTATGCTGACTTTAGGATTGGGGCTTGTACCCGGCTTGAACGATCATCTCATGCACAAAGCCGGTCATATGCTTGACGGTGATACGGACGAGGAAATTGTGTTCGATATCATCCTTTCAACGATGTATGCTGATACCATCGATAAATGGGACGAGTTTGTTCGGGAGCAAGGGCTTCCAGCTCTGCTGCGTGAAAAGCAATCTGGTGTAAAATAAAATCATACTGAGCTGTACTGTAACACTTTTGGTGCTGCGGTACAGCTCTTTTTTATGCTTGAAAGCACCTGAATTGAGAGCGTTTGAATCTTCAACACATCATAATTGTACGAAAAACGGTGTAAAATTGCTGATTTAACGGCATTAAGAATATTTTCGGACACTGTTCATCAAGCGCGAACACTTTTCCACAGAAAAAACAAGATCTTTCCGTTATGTAATACAGAAATACAAAAGCAGATGTATCGTTCCGTGTGCATAACATACTAAAAACGGCTGAATTTTTGTTAAAAACCTGTTGAAAAGTGTTCACGCTAAAAGTATATCCGAAAAGCAAATAATCTGGTAGAATATAAGCACAGTCAAGGGAACGGATGACGATCTCAAGGCTCAAAACAACACCAATTGCCGGATGCATACGGTAAGCGGATGTTCATACAGCGACTTATCATCACGCCACAGCTATACCCTGTGAGCAGTAAGTCATGCTGTATGTTCTATCCCCCTGTGTGCATCCGGCTATTTTTATGCTGCGGCAGTCGGACAGCACACTCCCATCACTATTAAAAGGAGTGTTACTTATGAATTACAAACTCGTCTACATCTGCTCCCCCTCCGTCCGATTCTGACTACCGAGCCGGAACGTACCGAGGAGCTGAACGCCAACATCAAGCTTGCCCGTGATGCCTGCACACTTGCCGTGTACGGTGGCTTTCTCCCTGTCGCACCGCATCTCTATTTTCCGCAGTTTCTAAATGATGATGTGGCTGCAGAGAGAAACCTCGGCTTAGATATGGGAAAGGCACTGCTAAGACAATGTACGCAGCTTTGGATCATAAGCCCCCGGATTTCGTCAGGCATGAGTGCGGAGATCAAGGAGGCAAAGAAGTGCGGAATCCCCGTACTGGTATTTACTGCTGCGGGATTCAAGCAGTACAGAGGAAACGGTGATATGACCGATAACTGCTATGCTGACACCGCTGACGGTGTCATTGATTGAGGAGGAAAATGAAATGAACGGTATTAAAAAGAAGCACATGACACTCGGTGAGCTTATGGCTGCCGTTGATGCATACAAGGATGAGAACGGCAAAAAGGTCGTGCTTGCGTCCTACAATGACGGTGAATTGCAGATGAGCGTTTACAGTGACGGCACTGTTACTGCTAAGAAGTACAATCGCAGAACTACCTTTAATCTTGACAAATGCACTGATTATACCTATCACTCCGCTTTCGAGAACAATGGCGGTGCAACGCCTGCCCACATCGAAGCCGCCACTTTTTTGGATGAGCGGTGGGAACTGCGGGTCATGATGGAAGCAGATGACCGACTTTGGAAAAACAGTCTCGGTCGTGAACGTGCAAACTCATGGAGATTTTGAAGAAAATCTCCAACAAAAATAATTCAAATAAATAAAATTCACATTTGTTAGTCAGGGCGCGCACTGGCGGACAGATGCTCATAAAGGAATACAGAGACAATCAGCATAGGGATATGACCTGTGCTGATGATGGGATTACTGTATCCTTTGGACATCTGCTGCCGGAGTGCGCCCTTTGGTGTATAGCAGCGAAACTGTCTGGGCATCTGCCGCCTGATGCGTTCCTTGCAGAAAGGAACTGTTATGGAAAACATGAATATTGCTCAGAACACTGCTGTACTGCCGGAGATCACTGCACAGACCACGCTCGGAGAACTGATCGCTATGCTTGATCTCGGTGAGAAGCCTTCTGTCCCGACGCCGAAGGCTCTCTTCGAGGAAGACGCACCTATCGCAGATATGAATGACTGCACGCTCTTCAGAAACGGTTTTGCTATCTACAAGAACATGACAGGCCGTACCGTTGTCTGGCTTCCGTACTGCGTGAGCTTCACATACTATTTCAATAAACTGCGTGATTCCGAGAAGGATACGCTTTCCGAGACATATGAGTTGCCGGAGGGTTTCCTCGAAGGTCAGCCGTGGATCATCGCTGTGACGCTGATCGGCGATCACCGCATCGAGGCAAACAGCATGAACCGCACAGGAAGCCGCAAGGACACCGTTGACCTCGCTTCCAAGGATAACGGAGATAAGGACGATGAGATGGAGAAGGTTGTCGCTGATCCGTTCCGCAGGACCTTCAACTGGTATGACGGTCGCATGGGCGAGAATCCGCAGGATGCTGTTGAACGCCGTGAAACCAGAGAAGAAATGCTGGCGGCAATGACAGACAAGCAGCGTGAAGTATTTGTATTATTTTACAGAGACTCTATGACTCAGGCGCAGATTGCAGATTATTTGAAGCTTTCTCGGCGCACTATTAGAGAGCATCTTACCTGTGCTCTGGAGAGAGCAAAAAAATTTTTTTGAAATTGACCCGCCATTTTGAGTTCTCTCACGACAATATATGAGAGGGCTTGAAAAACCTCCCGCAAAACGGCTGCAGTAAACACTGCGGCCGTTCCACTTTATACATTGGTCTATGACCGCAGAAAGGAAAAGCCTATGGAAAACAGAAGAAATCCGAAGTACCGCTACAACGGAGCAGCTCGCCCGAATGCAGAGAAGGAGCTTGACAAGCTGAAGAAGCTCGAATCGGAGATGGACAAGGGTGCGGCTGACGTTGCCATCACCATTTCTGAGATGTTCAGGTTCATGACGCTGTCCGCTGCAATGCTCCCGAACATGGAGCTGGACACCGGTATCGTCCGTTTGAAGGTCGATGATAACGGCATCTTCTTCGAGATCAATCACCCTTTCAGAAAGCAGCGTAGGGAACGCAAGTGCTGCGGAAAGCATGATTTCAAAGAGGAGTATGACGGATATGACGATGATGAAGAGGAGGGATTGATTTATGACGGAGACTGAAAAGAAGCACATGGTACCGGAGCCGATTCCGGTTGATGCCAAGAAACTGATTGATGCACTCGGCACGATCTTCGGCGGCGTGATTCAGCTTCTGAAAGCAACTGAGCCGGGTATTGCAAAGGAACTGGCAGACATGGCTTTGGGCGGCGTTCCGAAGCCTGTGGCTGATACAGGCACGGAGAATCTGAATCTCGATGATTTCGAGGAGATCATTTCTGCTGACGACCTGCCGTGGGATACATCGGATACTCCTGCGGAAGAGCCTGCACCTGAACCGGAGCAGCCGAAAAAGAAAGCAAAAACCAAGAAACAGGAACAGACTGCGCTCACTGCCGATGACCTTATCAAGGTCGTGACCGGCAAGATCAAGCAGAACAGAGCCAACAAGGACAAGGTTCTCGCTCTGCTGAAGTCATACGGAGCAGCTAAGGTCAGTGACATTCCGCAGGACAAGTACGAAGCATTCCTTACTGATGTGTCTCAGCTCTGACCGGAGGTGATCGGATGCCTGACGTTCACGCGCTGTTGAGCGCATCCGGTTCCAAACAGTGGTTGCACTGTCCGCCGTCGGTCAGGTTGCAGGAGAACTTTCCGAATGAGAGTTCCGTGTACGCCGCCGAGGGTACATTCGCTCATGAGATATGCGAATACAAAGTCCGCAAGTATCTGCATGAGCGTGTGAAACGCCCGCAGTCCGAAGAATTTGACACCGAGGAAATCGAGCAGATCACAGATGTGTACGCCGAATTTGTCATCAGCATTATTGAGCAGATGCGGGAGAACGGTTGTGAACCGCTTGCTTTTGTGGAGGAGCGTGTCGATTACAGCCACATCGCTCCTTCCGGTTTCGGTACGGCGGATATGCTTATCATCGGTAAAGATGAAAACGGCAGAGGTCTGCTTCATGTATGTGATTTCAAGACGGGAGCAGGCGTGTTTGTGGATGCAGACCACAACAGTCAGATGATGCTGTATGCGCTCGGAGGTTTAGCCGCCTACGGCTTTTTGTACGATATCGAGATCGTTCGTATGAGCATCATTCAGCCCCGTCTTGATAATCTTTCGACCTGCGAAATGACGGTCACCGAACTGGAAGCATGGGGCGAAAGCATCAAGCCGACAGCTCTGCTGGCATTTGAAGGCAAAGGCGAACAGCACCCCGGCGACTGGTGCAAATTCTGCCGAGCGAAACCTGTCTGCAAAGCCTGCGCCGAAGAAGCACTGGCACTTTGTCGTGAGGATTTCCTTGACCTTGATGCCGGCGCATTTGATGATACCGCAGAGGAATCTGACATGACCGCCCCTTATGAAGCAGATACACAGACAGCCGTTTTCAAGCAGCCGGGGCTGATACCCATATCAGAACTGGCAGAGATTCTGCCAACACTGAACAGGATATCTTCGTGGATAGAGGCAGTATTCGCATTTGTCTCTTCTGAGGCGATCAATCATGGTGTACCAATTCCCGACTATAAGGTGGTCGAGGGCAGAAGTAAGCGTGTTTTCACGGATACAAAAGCTGTGGTTGATACTGCGGTCGCAAACGGCTACACAGATCTCTACAAGCAGTCGCTCATCACCTTGACGGAATTTGAAAAGATGATGGGCAAGAAAAAGTTCAATGAGCTGCTCGGTGAATATGTCGCCAAGCCGCCCGGTAAGCTGGCTCTCGTACCCGAAAGCGACCCACGAGAACCGGTTGATCTCACATCAGCACCTGATCAGGAGTTTTCCGTACTGCCTGATGAGGAATAAAACAACATTTTCAGGAGGAAAAAACAATGGCAAACAACAATACAGCACCCGCAACGAAGGTCATCGTGCCCTGCCGCATCTCTTTTGCGAACATCTGGGAAGCAAAATCCATTAATGGCAGCGATGAGAAGTATTCGGTTTCTCTGTTGATTCCGAAGGATGACAAGGCAACCCTCGCCAAAATCAAAAAGGCAATCGAAGCCGCAAAGGAAGCGGCAAAGGAAAAGAAGTGGAACGGCAAGATCCCGGCAAACCTCAAGCTGCCCATGCATGACGGCGATATCGACCGTCCCGACGATGAGAACTACGCAGGGCATTTCTTCTTCAATGCGACCAGCAAGGATGCTCCTCAGATCGTTGACCGCCATGTGCAGCCGATCCTCGACCCGATGGAATGCGGCAGTGGTGACTACTGCAATGTTTCCGTCAACTTCTACGGTTTTGCAGCGTCCGGCAACAAGGGTATCGCAGCCGGATTGCAGAACATCCAGCTTGTCCGTCACGGCGAGCGTCTTGCAGGCAGACCGACTGCGGCATCCGACTTTGTGGAGGTCGAGGGCGATGATGCAGACGAGCTTGACGATGACGATATGGATTTTCTGAATTGACATGAGGGAGGCTCGTCCTCCCTTTTACATAAACAACTGGTGGTGATAAATATTGAGCAGACGTGTACTTTCTATTGATTTGGAGACTTATTCGGATGTTGATCTCCCGAACTGCGGCGTTTATCGTTACATTGAGGGGGATTTTCATATTCTGCTGTTTGCATACGCCTTTGACGATGAGGAAACACAATGTGTGGATATGGCGTGCGGAGAGCATCTTCCGGCAGAGGTCGTGGATGCATTGCATGATGACAGCATTATCAAATCGGCATGGAATGCACAATTTGAGCGCACCTGCCTGTCAAAATATCTCGGCACACAGCTTTCGCCGGACTCTTGGCAATGCACGATGGTTTGGGCGGCATCGCTGTCCCTGCCGCTGAAACTGGCAACGGCTGCACAAGCGTTGAAGACAGCCGAGCAGAAAGACGCTGTCGGTGAACGCCTGATCCGTTACTTTTCAATTCCTTGCAAGCCCACCAAAGCAAACGGCGGCAGAACACGGAATCTGCCGGAACACGCTCCCGACGACTGGAAGCTGTTCAAAAGCTACTGCATACAGGATGTGGAAACCGAGAGAGATAGTCGCAGGCGTTTGGAGAAATTTCCGCTTCTCCCGCAGGAATGGGATTTTTACCACATGGATCAGCGGATAAATGACAGAGGTATCCTGATCGACAAAGAACTTGTGCAGCAGGCTATCATCTGCAATATGGCGATGTCCGAGGAAATGACGAAACGAGCCTACGCTCTGACTGGACTTGAAAACCCGAATTCCGTATCTCAGTTGAAGTCATGGCTGGAAGAGCGAGGCATTCCGGTGGAATCCCTCGGCAAAAAGAATGTCGCTTCACTCATCACTGACCTTGACAGGCACAGTGCTGACGGTGAAGCTCTCGACATGATGAAGCTGCGATTGCAGATGGCGAAATCCTCCGTCAAAAAGTATCAGGCGGCGGAGAGATACATCTGTCGGGACGGCAGAGCGCACGGATTGTTTCAGTTCTCCGGTGCAAACCGTACTCAACGCTGGGCGGGACGTGGCATACAGTTACAGAATCTTCCGCAGAACCACATCTCCACACTTGATGAAGCAAGAGTGCTTGTGAAAATGGGCTGCTTTGATATGATCGAAGCACTGTACGGCAACACACCGGATATTCTGTCACAGCTTATCCGAACAATGCTGATCCCGAAGGAAGGCTGCGAGTTTATAGTAGCGGACTTCTCCGCTATTGAGGCTCGTGTGCTTGCATGGCTTGCAGATGAACAATGGCGGCTGGACGCATTCAAAGAAGGCAAAGACATCTACTGTGCTTCTGCATCTCAGATGTTCGGCGTGCCTGTTGTGAAACACGGCATCAATGGAGAACTGCGTCAGAAAGGCAATGTTGCGGAGCTTGCCTGCGGTTACGGCGGCGGTGCAGGTGCGCTGATCTCAATGGGCGCACTGGATATGGGACTGAAAGAGGATGAATTACCGGATATCATTTCAAGCTGGCGTGACGCTAACCCGGAGATCGTAAAATTCTGGTACGCCGTAGAGAAGGCGGCAATTGAGACAGTAAAAGATCACACCGACCGAACGGTCGGGCACATCGGATTTCAGTTTTCAGCGAATACACTGTGGATCGTGCTGCCGTCCGGACGCAGGCTTGCATACATCAAACCAAAGCTGCAGCCGAACCGCTTCGGGAGAATGGCTCTGACCTTTGAGGGACTCGGTGCGAACAACAAATGGACGCGCGGAGAAACTTACAGCGGTAAGCTGACCGAGAACATCACACAGGCGACCGCCCGTGACCTGCTTGCAGAGGCTATGCGCCGCATGGAACTTGCAGGACTTGGCATTGTCGGTCATGTGCATGATGAGGTCATTCTGGAAGTGCCGAAAGGCAGCATGACAGTCGAGGATGTATGCGAAATCATGAACAGAAATCCTGACTGGGCGGACGGTCTGCCGCTGGCATCGGCAGGATATACAGGCAATTATTATTTCAAAGACTGAGGAGGATATTTCTATGAAACAGGGACGAGCATTACCGGAGGTGCTGACAGAGCTTCAGCGTCAGAATTCGGCAAAGCAGGACTATATCGGTGCGGCGGAGGCATTCCGTCTGGATGATGACGGCAGCACCTTCCATATCGGAGACAATCACCGCTTCGGAACGACTACGCTGTTCCACCGTCAAGTGGCATCTGCACTCGGTATTCCTGCAAAATACTACGATGTAATGCAGAAGCAGAAGCCGGAGCTGCTTGCGGAGAATGTGAATGCATGGTTCTCCGACAAGGGCAACAGCTACATGGTCAGAACACTGGATTACGGCAGCGGACAGGTCGCAAGAGCTTTATTATCCGACCGCTATCGCCGTATCGACAACCTTGAAATTGCATCGGCGGTGCTGCCGCTGTTTGCCGGTCAGGACGGCATGGAGGTCATGAGCTGTGAGGTGACAGAAAACCGACTGTATCTGAAAATCGTCAACCACCGTCTTGAAATGGCGTGTGTCGGTGACAGAGTGCAGGCAGGCGTTATCATCAGCAATTCCGAAGTCGGGCTCGGCGCAGTATCCGTTCAGCCGCTTGTGTATACACTTGCCTGCACTAACGGTATGGTGGTCAACAGTATGGGCGAACGCCGTACCCATGTCGGCAGGGCATCCAAATCCAATGATGACAGCTATGAGATTTACTCTGACGAGACAAGAGAAGCGGACGACCACGCATTTATGCTCAAGCTCAGAGACGCTACCCTTGCCGCTATCGAGGAAGTCCGTTTTCGCCAAATTGTAGGAAAGCTGGAAGAAAGTGCAGGAGCGAAAATTACGGGGCGTGTGCAGGATGTCATCGAACTGACCGGCAAGGCGTATGACCTGAATCAGCCGGAACAGGACAGCATCCTGAACTATCTTATCAAGGGCGGCGACCTTTCCCTCTACGGCTTATCCAATGCCATCACACGGGCTTCGCAGGATGTAGAGTCCTACGACAGAGCCACTGCGCTCGAAGGCATCGGCTGGCAGGTTGCGACCATGCCGGCAAATCAGTGGAAGGAGATCAACGCATGAGCAGAACATTCAAAGACAGAAAAGGCTATAAAACACGCAGAAAACGCCGCGGATACCCCGTACCGGAAATCTGTAATTACACTCGCGGCGGTTACGAAGATTACGACCACAGCGATCAGGAACTGTATGTCTATGACCAGTGCTGCGAGAACTGCCGCTACTGCGGCAACTGCCGTCACACACCTTTGCCGTCGGGATGGTGTGAGTATTGGAAAGGCGGCAGACATTGAGAGAATATGTTGTTGAGAATGAGTTTGTCAAGGCAGTCAAGGCTGCAGGCGGTGTAGCGTATAAGCTGACATCGCAGACAGCAAACGGGCTACCGGACAGACTCGTTCTGTTCTTTCCTGCAAAGACGATATTTGTGGAGCTGAAAGCACCCGGTAAGATGATGCGTCCGCTGCAAAGAAAACGGAGATATCAGCTTATAAAGCTAGGCTTTCCGGTTCTCTGCATTGACAAGCTGTATCAGATAAAACCGTGCATTGATGCAATACTGGCATTGACTCCCGGTGAACCTTTTCCGGAGGGCATCGGGGCGAAGATTCCCGATTTGGAAGTAACGACACTTCCGTCTGAAATGGACGATTTCGGAGAAACACTTGAACCGATAGATCCAGACGATCTGGCAGGATTCTATGAGTTGGAGGATGATACCGGATGAAATACACACCGCACGATTACCAGAAATACTGTATCGAATATATACGGGAGCATCCGGTTTCCGCTCTGTTCCTGGATATGGGACTCGGCAAGACGATCATAACACTCACAGCCCTGAATGGTCTTATGTTTGACGAACTGAAAGTAAACAAAGTACTTGTGATCGCGCCTCTCAGAGTTGCCCGTGACACATGGCCTGCCGAGGTGAAAAAGTGGGATCACTTGCAGAATATTGAGATCTCTGTCATTGTTGGGAGCGTTAAGGAGCGCACCGCAGCAGTGAACCATAATGCTTTCATTTACATCGTCAACCGCGAGAACGTGAAATGGCTGATAGAATACTACGAGAAAAACGATCTCCGCTGGGACTTTGATATGATCGTCATTGATGAATTATCCTCGTTCAAAAACTATCAGTCGCAGCGTTTCAAATGGCTGCGGAAGGTGCGGCCGTTCGTAAAACGATGGGTCGGACTGACCGGAACGCCAACTTCAAACGGTCTTATGGATTTGTGGGCTGAGATCGGTATCCTTGACGGCGGCGAAAGACTCGGGCGGTTTATCGGCCGTTTCTGTGAAAGCTATTTCAAGCCCGGCAGCATGAATCCGAGTACGGGTGTGGTGTTCTCGTATACACCCCGTCCCGGTGCGGAAGAGCAGATATATCAGAAAATCTCAGATATTACCATATCCATGAAAGCACTGGATTATCTGAATATGCCGGAGTGTGTCTTTGTCAACCATGAGGTCGAGATGAACGCGGCAGAACAAAAGCTCTACGATCAGCTCAAGCACGACCTCATCATTCCACTTGAGGACGGCGATATTGATGCCACCAACGCAGCGAGTCTCAGTAATAAGCTGCTGCAAATGGCGAACGGCGCTGTCTATGACGAGAACAAGGAAGCCCGTACCATTCACAGCAGAAAGCTGGAAATGCTTGAAGACCTAATCGAAGCGGCAAACGGGCAGCCTGTGCTGATTGGATACTGGTTTAAACATGACCGCACCCGCATTATTGAGCATCTGACCGCTTGCGGTTACAGTCCTCGTGACATCAAGGATTCCGATGACATCACAGACTGGAACGCCGGAAAGATCGCTGTTGCACTGATACATCCCGCATCCGCAGGACACGGGCTGAATATCCAGTCCGGCGGACACATCCTGATCTGGTTTGGCCTGACATGGAGTCTTGAACTCTATCAGCAGACCAACGCAAGACTCTGGCGGCAGGGACAGCAGAACACTGTCACGATCCACCACATCGTAACAAAAGATACTGTAGATGAAGATGTCCTGAAAGCCCTCGCTTCAAAGGACGTAACGCAGGAGAAACTGATTGCGGCAGTCAAGGCAAGATTGTAACCTTATACAGTCAGTATGATCTGCCCCTTATTGACGACACAAAGACGGCAAAGCGGCGACAATTCGGTTACGCCGCATTTATTTGGAGGTGAAAAACTATGGCTCGTAAGAATAACCGCCTGAAAACAGAATACCACAGAGGGCTCGGATTTGATCCGAGGAAGTATATCACTGCGCCGGCGAAGCCTGTTTATCATAAGCGTACTGAAACAGAACGCATTCCGCAGCGAGGCGACATCTGGTTTGCCAACCTCGGCAGCCATCCGCAGAGCAGTGTGCAGTCAGGATGCAGACCTGTCATCGTGATTTCCAATAACATCGGCAACGCTCATGCGGATACCGTGAATGTGCTGCCGTTGACCAGACACATGAAAAAGCCGGAGCTGCCTTGTCACACGGAGCTGACTCCCGGAGAAATCATCGACACACACCAGATTCTGGATACCTCGATGATCCTTGCCGAGCAGATCACGACTATCGGCAAAAATACGCTGCTGAACTATGTCGGTAAAATTGCCGATACCGCTGTTATACATCGCATTGATCATGCCGTACTGACGCAGCTCGGTCTCAGCCCCAAGGAGGAATGCAAATGCCTGTAAATTTCGTAAATATCCCGGACGCATTGAAGCAGTCTGCTTCCTTCTGCGTTTGGAAGCTGGAAAAGCGCAGCGGTCGCCCGACTAAAGTGCCGTATGATCCGAGAACACGACAAATGGCGAAAACCAACGAACCTTCTACCTTTACAGACTTCAACACAGCTATGAAGGCATATGCCATCGGCGGATGGGACGGAATCGGCTACAGAGTTTCTGAGGGCATCGGTGCCATTGACATCGACCATTGTATCCGTCAGGACGGTAGTCTGAATGATGTCGCTGCGTCTATCCTCGGTATCTTCAGCACAGCCTATTTTGAAAAGTCTCCCTCCGGTACCGGACTCCGTGGCTTCTTCAAACTCAGCCCCGACTTTGCCTATGACAAGACCGTTTACTACATCAATAACCGTAAGCACGGTCTGGAGGTCTATTTGCCGGGAACGACTAACCGCTTTGTGACCGTGACCGGAGATATGTTCCGCCCCGGCACGGTTGAGCGTGATGACGACGCACTTCGCAGTCTGCTTGACACCTTCATGAAGCGCAGCACCCGTGTATCCAATAAGACCATTGAGCCTGCTTCTTACCTTGACGACGACTCTGTCATTGCTCATGCATCCGCGTCTGCGTCCGGAGATAAGTTCAAGGCACTCTATGCCGGAAACTGGGAGGAAGGATATGATTCGCAGTCTGATGCGGATATGGCGTTCGTTTCCATGCTCTGCTTCTGGTGCGGCAATGTGGAGGAGCAGATCGACCGCATTTTCCGTTCATCGGGGCTTATGCGTGATAAGTGGGATCGTATGACCGGTGACAGAACTTACGGTCAGATCACCATCCGCAATGCCATCGCATCGACTTCGGAGATCTACACACCGATTGCAGACTCATCTGCCGAGGATGATTTTGAGGATATTGAGAACAAGACAGACACGGAGCAGCTTATATTTGAGCCTGACTTCACGCACGTCACCCTGACACTTGAACAGATGCAGCCGCACACAAATCCCAGATATCAGCGTGATGAGATCGGTATCGGTTATGCGTTTGCGGATTACTATAAGCCCATTGCCCGCTTTAATCGAGAGCGCGGTATCTGGTATGTCTATGACGGTGCTGTCTGGCGACCGGACGAAAATGCCCTTGCGGTGGCGGAGCTTGCAAAGAAGCTGGCGGACAAGCTGTATACTTTTGCCCTGCAGATCAAGGACGAAGATACCCGCAACAGGTATATCAAGCGTGTGCAGAAGCTCCAGCTCCGCAAGAACCGCCGCACTATGATCGAAGATGCAAAGTCGGTGTATCCGGTATCGCACAGACTTTTCGACCACAATACCGACCTGTTCAACTGCAAAAACGGCACACTGAATCTCACTACCGGCGAATTCAAGCCGCATGATCCGGCGGACTTTCTCACAATGATGTCAGGTATCACTTATGACCCGAAGGCGACCTGTCCGAGATGGGAGCAGTTTATTTCCGAAGTGATGATGAATGACGCTGATCTCGCTTTATATCTACAAAAGGCACTCGGCTATGCCCTCACGGGTGACACATCACTGGAATGCTTGTTCATTCTTTACGGTGCGACTTCCCGTAACGGCAAAGGTACAACGATGGAGACATTCCTGCAGATTGTCGGTGACTACGGAAAGACATCGAATCCTGAGATGCTTTCTACAAAATTTGGCAATACAAATGCATCCGGACCGTCTGAGGAGATTGCCCGTCTTGCCGGTATTCGCTTTGTAAACATCTCCGAGCCGGAAAAGAAGATAACCTTCAATGCGGCACTGGTCAAGAGAATGACCGGCAACGATACGCTGAACGCCCGTTTCCTGCATGAGAACAGCTTCGATTTCAAGCCGAATTTCAAGATATTCATCAATACCAACTACAAGCCCTCTGTGTCGGATATGACGCTGTTTTACTCCTGCCGATTGAAACTCATCCCGTTCAAACGCCACTTTGAGGAGCATGAGCAGGATAAAGGACTCAAGGCTTTCTTTGCCGAAGAATCTAACCTTTCTGCGATTTTTAACTGGTGCTATGAGGGATACAAGCGTTTCCGTGCTGAAGGTCTTGACGACCCAAGTGCTGTAACGCAGGCGACCAAAGAGTATCAGGATGAGTCGGACCGTATCGGGCAGTTTGTTGATGCGTGGCTGGAAGAAGGCGAAGTATACGAAGAACGCACTTCTGCGGTGTATCGTTTGTACGGTCAGTGGTGTGATAAGTACGGCTATCGCAAGGAGAACAGTACCAACTTCAATAATGCTATCCAGCGTTTCTTCCCTATCGTGCGAAAGCGCCCGAATGACGGCAGTGGCAGCCAAACGACCATGCTTGTAGGCTGTCGTTTTTTGAAACATGAAAACGGTGAACTGGATCATGCCGCAACTGAGGAAGATGCCCCCGCTTTTTCCGGCTGACGGGCTTTCTGCGACAGCTTATACCCCTATTTATGCCAATGCAGCACCTTGAAAAGCTCAGAAAATCAGCATTTTCAGGGTGCTGCAAGCCGATTGTCGCAGGTTGTCGCAGGTTTTTTCGGTGTTTATTATATATTACTCCCTTTATATATATTTATATATTTTCTTGCGACATCTTGCGACAAAATAAAAGAAATAATAGAAAAGATAAGAAGAATAGCCATTTTTGAGACTTATACGCATTTGCATCCATGCCATCTGCTGTCACTGACAAAGAGTGTGTAAGCGACAAAGCGTGGCAGGGTGCAAAGACTTCAAAAATTAAGAACAATTATTTTTCAGGAGGAATTTATCATGAACAGAATTATCACAGCAGAACAGGTATCCGCAGGACATCCCGATAAAATCTGTGACCAGATCGCAGACGCAATCGTGACCGACTGCCTTCAGCATGACAAGAACAGCCGTGTCGCTATCGAGTGCCTTTTCAAGAACCGTTGTCTCGTCATTGCCGGCGAGCTGACAAGCACACATGAGCCGGATTACGAAAAGCTCGTGCAGGATGTGTTCGACCGTATCAACAACGGCGGTGCAGAAAACAGCGATGCCGGACTTGACTACAAGCTGGATTTCACAGCGGACGATCTGGACATTGCGATCCTTGTTGACCACCAGAGCAGCGATATTGCCCTCGGTGTGAATAAGGGTGGTGCCGGAGATCAGGGTATTATGTTCGGCTATGCGACCAATGAAACGCCTGAAATGCTGCCGATTCCGTTTGTGCTTGCAACAAAATTCCTCGAACTTTTGAAAGCCTATCCCTGTAGAATGCTGAAAGCGGATGCAAAGGCGCAGGTCAGCTATGATTACGATAGCGGCAGGATCACCACGTTCCTCTGCTCGGTGCAGCACGTTCATGGCGTAGAAGTCGAGGACTTCAGACCAATCATTGAAAAACTGATGGTGAGAACGGCAACCGCCTACGGTCTGAATACCGACTTCGTAAAGCTGGTAAATCCCACGGGCAGATTCGTTCTCGGCAGCTCTTTTGCAGATTGTGGTGTGACCGGGCGCAAGCTCGCCTGTGATACCTACGGCGGCATCGGGCATATTGGCGGCGGTGCAATGTCCGGCAAAGACCCGTCCAAGGTTGACCGCAGTGCTGCGTATATAGCGAGAAAAATAGCAAGGGATATCGTAAGTGCCGGATATGCGGACAAGGCAGAGGTGCAGATCGCATACGCCATCGGTGTGGCTGAACCCGTCAGCATCTATGTGGAGACTTTCGGTACAGAGCATCAGGATACGGAATTCATTGTTCAGTATGTCCGTGAGAACTACGACCTCACACCGAGAGGTATCATCGACAGTCTCAGCTTACTGGATGTGGATTACAACAAGGTTTCCGCCTACGGTCACTTCGGTAAAAAGGGACTTCCGTGGGAGTGCTGAAAAATTTTTTGAAATTTTTTTGAAACCGACCCGCCATTTTTGTCTCTCCCACGACAATATATGAGGGGCGTTGTTCAGACACGACCACAACACCTTTGCGGAACTGACCGCCCCTGTCACTATGACAATAACCGCTGTGGAGAAAGGAGGCAAAGGCGATGCCAAGCAGACCGAATACACCATGCCGGCATCCCGGCTGTGCAGCCCTTGTTCCCTACGGCAGCAAGTACTGTGACAAGCACCGTTTCCTCCACCCGGAGGACACACAGTCGGCAGGCAGCCGAGGGTACGGTACAGCATGGAACAGAGCCCGCAAGCGTTACCTTGAAACACATCCACTGTGTGTGGAGTGCCTGAAAGCAGGCCGTTATGTGAAGGCGACCGATGTCGATCACATTAAGCCGCACCGAGGAGACAGCATACTGTTCTGGGATCAGAGCAACTGGCAGAGCCTCTGCCACCGACACCACAGCATCAAGACACGAAACGAGGATCACACCCCTGAGTACAAGTACTGAACGCAAGCCACACTCACTATCGTTGCAGTTCAGACAGGCTCAGGGGTGTACCTATGGGGCGGGGTTGGGGGCTGGGGCGACCGCCGGGGGCGGGTCAGAATCTCTACGGGAAAGCGAACACAAGACCGTCGGCCCCTCTCGTGTGAAAAAACGCGAATTTGCAAGGGCCCCGGTCATTTGGGACCCTGACAGAGATATATTAGCTGTAAATGAAATACTGTGCAGAAAACAGAAAACGCAGATTTTTC
>Ga0209407_1000383_pt1 | contig 58676 bp, 52 predicted proteins | sample AD_JPNHG3_MetaG_FD_184410 | JGI IMG/M metagenome (GOLD analysis project Ga0209407, IMG submission 184410) | Active sludge microbial communities of municipal wastewater-treating anaerobic digesters from Japan - AD_JPNHG3_MetaG (SPAdes) (version 2) | ecosystem: Engineered > Bioreactor > Anaerobic...
GTCCGGCTTGCGGTCAGCCGTGCCTGCGGTCTGCTGCGCCTTACGGCTCTCGGTGTTGGTGCCGCTGCCGTTGTAGCGGTTCTTCGGGACTCTGTTTTCAATAGGCATAAGCATTTCCTTTCTGTTTTGGTCTTGCGACCAATGTAATAGAGAACGGCCACAGTATCTGCCGCATCCGTTCTTTCGTTGGAGGTTTTTTCAAGCCCTCTCATATATTGTCGTGGGAGAGGGCTAAATGGCGGGTCTACTTCAAAAAAATTTTTTCACCCTTTCCAAAGCACATGTAAGATGTTCTCTGAGAGTGCGGCGTGAAATACCGATAACCTCTGCAATCTGATCCTGTGTCATCCCATCTCTGTAATACATAATGAATACTTCTCTCTGCTTGTCCGTCATTGCTGCCAGCATTTCTTCTCTGGTCTCACGGCGCTCAACGGCATCCTGCGGATTCTCGCCCATGTGACCATCATACCAGTTGAATGCTCTGCGGAATGGATCAGCGATGATCTCCTCCATCGCTCCGTCCTTGTCTCCATTGTCCTTGCTTGCCAAATCTACAGTATCCTTGCGGCTGCCAGTGCGGTTCATGCTGTTGCGCTCGATACGGTGATCCCCGATCAGTGTCACTGCGATTACCCACGGCTGTGTCTTCAGAAAGCCGTCCGGCAGCTCGTAAGTCTCTGTCAGGGTATCCTTCTCTGAGTCGCGGAGCTTATTGAAGTAATAGGTGAAACTCGTGCAACATGGAAGCCAGACAACAGTGCGCCCGGTACAGTTCTGGTAGATCACAAAGCCATTGCTGAAGAGAGCGCAGTCGTTCATGTCAGCAAGCGGTGCGCCGAGTGTCTCGAACAGCTCTCTCGGAGTAGGCACAGGCGGCTTCTCACCGAGGTTCAGCATGTCAAGCAGCTCACCGAGGGTGGTATTGGCAGTGATGACAGGGAGTGCAGTAGCGTTCTGAGCAATATTCATGTTTTCCATAATCGTTCCTTTCTGCAAGGAACACACTAAGCGGCAGATGCTCACAGCGCAGACTGCGATCCCGTAAAAAGGGCACGCAGGCAGCAGATGTACACATGGATACACCCATTACACCTGATATGGTCTATGCAGACCACAGGCTGTCTTGGTTGTTTCTGTTATGAGCATCTGTCCGCCAGTGCGCGCCCTGACTAACAAACGTGATATTGTAATTGGTTTATAAAGTGGTTCTTACTTCATCAAATGGTCTTCTGCCTCCATCAAAAGACGAATTTCCCATCGTTCGTCCAGAAATGTCTCGGCATTGATGTGTGTAGGTGTTGCACCGCCGTCCTCCACAACAGCAGAATGATACTGATAATCGGTGCAGTTGGCAAGTTTGAAAGAAGTTCTGCGGTTATGCTTTCTTGCCGTAACAGTTCCGTCACTGTATACTTTCATTTTCAGATCACCGTCATCGTAGGATGCAAGCAAGTTCTTTTTTGTACCTTTATGTGTATCAACCGCCGAAATCAGGTCACGAAGCGTTCTGGGTTCTTTCTTCTGATCAATCACGCCGTCCAGCGTATCAGCGTAGCAATTATCGGTCATGTTACCATTGCCGGTGTACTTGCGAAATCCAGCAGCGGTGAACACAAGGACTTTTATCCCGCACTTCTGTGCTTCCTTGATCTCCGCAGACATTCCGCTGCTGATGCGGGGGCTGATGATCCAAAGTTGAGCGCAGCATCTGAGCAGCTCCAGTCCCATGTCCATCCCCATCTTTCTCTCAGAAGCCATCTCATCACTGAGAAACTGTGGGAAATAGATATGCGGTGCGACCGGGATGAAGCTGCGGTATGCCGCAAGTGTGCAGGCATCGCAGGCAAGCCGGATGTTGTTGTTCAGCTCATCGGCTCGGTCTGCTTCCACAGGAGAGATCGGACGGAGGGGTGAGCAGATATATACGAGTTTCATGTTGATTCCTGCCTTTCTTATTGGTGTGCATCGGCGCCGCGGCATAAAAATAGCCGGATGCATACGAAGGGAGAACATACAGCTACTGACCATATATCCTGTGCTTATAGGTATAGTTCGAGCCTATGGCCACAAGATATAGTTCTGTATGAACTTCCATCTGCCGTATGCATCCGGCATTGAAGTGTTGTTTACAGTCTTGGAGGCTGATGCCTGTCCTTGACTGTGTCTATATCATAACATATCCGAATCATCTTTTACATACATAAAAAATGGGGGCTGTTTTTTATGCACTGTGCTTGTGTTGGCTTCTTGTATCAGTCTGTGCTTGTTCATATCATCTAAATTAAATAGATATTCTATGAACATTCTATTTCTAAACTGTTGCAAAAACGAAAATCGCCCCCATTTTTTCTGGGGGCTGTATGAAAAATACTTCAGGGCATAAAAAAGGAGGCCCGAAAGCCTCCTGAAAATGTCGTTATTACATGCTTTTCTTAGCGTACCGCTTCTTTTCCTCGCATTCTCTCGTCCACGGCGTAAAGCCCTCTGACTTAAGCAGATCATTGATCTGGAACACATTTGGTTTCTCTATCAGCTCAAAAATCGTGATATAGAGCCGGTGGGCGGGATTGCTCATATCATAATCGACCTTCGCTTTCTGCATAAGGTCGATACGGAACGACTCCTCAAGTTCCAAGGCCACACAGAACGCCAGCACCGTTTCAAGTTTCACTTTCTTGCCGCTGCGCATCTTGTTGACAGTGTTCACACCCATACCGCTGCGGTCAGCGACCTGATCTGAGGTAACGCCGCATCTTTCCATATGGAATCGCACCGCCTTGCCGAATTCGTTAACTTCTGAAGGTTTAGCGAGCTTATCGTTTTCTTCGGAGATCTCATACATTGCCATGTGGATCTTCTTCCGCTGTTCGTTATTAAAGGAACGATTCTCGGCTGTGATCTCTGTCAGATCGTCCTTATGCAGCTCGCCATAAGTATAGCTGTAGTCGAATTCCGCATAGACACGCTTGAAATCCAGACAGCACTCTGCCATATGATGTCTCGCATACTCGGTCAAGCCCAGAGCGATGCCATGTTCTTTGCGGATATACTTGTCGCTGTTGATAACAACATGTCCATCAAGATATATGAACTTCTTGGAACGAACAAGCTCTGCAAAGGTCTCGCATGACGAGAACACTTCGGAGATATGGCGGAGCGACAGTGTATAGGTGTAATCCTCTGGAAATCTCAGCTCTACATCGTAGTCCTCGACATATCCTGTCGTATTGTAGACATACACACCGCGTACTTCCGGCCACCCCAGTTCAATGATACGCTTCTTTGCAGCATTGCGGGATACTCCGAACTTCCATTTTACAAGGTCGATCAATTCTCTGTAATCGTCCCATTCAGGCTCACCGGGGAGGTTTTCAAAGAAGGTCAGAATGACCTCGGATGCCTGCTCCTCCGGCATCTGAACAAAACGCGGGATCGCATTTGCCTGTGTTTCCATCCATTTCAGGCAGCAACGCTGTGTCTTGGAGTAAAAGTAGTCATTGAACTCCGGCATCCTCCTGCCGACCATTTTCCGATAGTAGCTCTGAAGTTCATAGAAAAGGTTGTGAAGATAAGCATGAACACACTCGTGAATGATAGCGTTCTGTGCCTCCTCATCTTCCAGTGACTTATCTACAAGGATAGTTGGATTCTCAATAGACATCTTGATCGCTTTGCAGTTCTCATCGTAAACAGTCGTATCCCGCTTGTCCAAGACCAGCTTGGACTTGACCTTGCCGTTCTTTGACAGTCGGGCATACTTTATGTCAAGCCCCATGCCCTTTGCGATCACAAATGTGTTGATGCGGCACGGGAAATTCGATTTGTACGGGTAGAAGCTGTCAAGAAGCTCCTGTGCAATGCTTTCAAAATCCTTCTTTGAAAGGATAGGCACCAGAAATTCATCCAGAGGGTGGTTCAGCCTGATATATTGCCCGTTATACAGCTCTGCATCATACAGAAAATTTGAACCTCCGTAGGAGCAGTAATAACCATGGACTATATATTTCTGGTACTGTCGGAAGCCGTTCATATTGAACACGACATCGCAGATCACATACATATCAAAGTAATCGTGGTCGATACGGTCATATCTGCCATCCTCAATGATGACAGTTTCGATATCAGCATTCCTCGGAACGCCCCACGGCAGCGGGAGCTGGTGATAGCAGTGAAGTTCACGGATATGCCGACCGTACTCCAGTGTGTAGTTCCATTTGAGAAAGTCGGTGAAGGACACGATCTCCGGCAATTCACCATGCCATTCGGGGTTGCGGATCACTTTGTACTGCCCTGGATGCAGCTTGTCAGGAATGTTAAGAAATGGACCTCTGTTCAGATTGATTACCATTAATGACCTCCTACTGCTTACTTAGATCAGTGATGAAACGTAAACATATGCACTCACAGCTTTTTTATCACAAACCTTGCCACGCCTTGTATTTTCAAATCCTTTACAACGATATCTTCCATCGTTTCATTTTCAGGGTGCAGGATACACTTCCGACCGTTTTTCACCAGTCTTTTCAGGCTGCTGCCAGTCTCATCACCGAGGGCGACAACGATATCACCGTCTTCAGCTTTTTCCTGCTTTTCAACAACAACAAGATCACCCGGCTCAATTCCGGCATTGATCATAGATTCTCCTCTGGTGCGTAGTATATAAAGGTCACCGCTTCCAAAGATAGAAGTAGGGAGGTCGACATATTCACTAACATCAGCATCGACTTCTTCCAGTTCAACGCAGGGGATAGAGCTGTCATATACCTCGCAGCCACGATTGATTCCGCTGTTCTTACGCATTTTATCTGTTTTGATCGTCTTTCCGTCATAGTCGATCATGCCGATCTTATCCATAGCCACAAGGTAGTTATATGAAGTGGAACGGCTAATACCGGCGAATACAGCCACTTCCGTGGTGGAGGGTGAATGCCCCTCTGCGAAGTAGTAATCTTCCGCATATTCGTATATTTTTTTCATAAGTTCCGGATCTTTATGCCTCATGATGCTCCTCCTGAATGATTTTTATACTATATAGAGCAACTGCTCTTGATAGAAGTCCATACATAGTATATCACACTTGGAAGAGCTTGTCAATAGGATAGCGATAAAAACGAACATTTATTCTTTTGCAAGGAAAGCGGCATGGAAAAAGTCCGGATGATAGGGAAGAAATGAAGCTTTGAATGATATGTCAAAAATCGGAGACTGTATTTGTGGATTTTGACAGCATCTGTGCTTAGTGCCGAGAATATGCGGTATATTGGAGAATACGAAGTTATGGTAAGCACAATAAATGAGGCGCAAAGGCTTGAAAACAGAGTCAAATCATGCTATAATATATACTGAGTTATTGCACAATTTCCACAGGAGTAAAAACGTATGAGCGAACTTATCGAGAGAACATCAGATAAAATGCACAATCATCCATTCAACCCTCGTCCGATACCCGAAACCACAGCATTATTCTGGGCAAAGATCGCAGAGGAGCAGTTTCAGCAGATCATGCCTGAACTCAGTATACCGTTTCCTCCTGTATATACTGCTACCGCAAGCAGCTACTCTCGCATAAGGCGGAAGATCATCAAAAGCATCGGTTGTCCTCACACCGAGGAGCCGCCGGATTCTATTATGGAGTACATACACGGCAAGACCGGTAATGCTATCCTGATCCGCAGGGAGCTTGTGGCAGACTTGCCCGTGCATGACGATTTCGAGCTGCGTGTTTATTTTGAACATTTCTTCTGGCATGAGCTGGGGCATTTCTACGCTATCAATGCAGAGGTAGATGATCTGCACCGCTATAATGAACCCGGTCTGATAGATGACTCTCCCTTGTATGATGCAGCAATTGACGGCTGCGGATACAGCAGTGAACGCCGCAAGCAGGAAGGTTACTGGTTCTGGCAGGAGTTTATAGCAGAGGTCATTTCCAACCATGTAAGCTATACGATTCGTTCCAGCGGCGAAAGTTACCGACCGGATCTGCTTGACTGGACTGTAGATGTCTGGGGTGGTATCGTAAACCAGTTGGAAAATTTTCTTGAAGACACCCTCTACTACTATCCGAACACTATAGATGAATACTCCCTCGCTCATTATTTTGCAAAATTGCTCTCGGACGATTTTACGAGATTATATGTGAACGCTGCAAACGAGGGAAAGCTGAAAATTTACGGCGGCGGTTATCCTGATGAAAACATAGAGCCGACCTGCATCAGTGATGTGCCGGAGTGCTATCAGCCGCATCTTTGGAAAATGTTCAGGATACTGGATGAACATCTTGATAAAGAGAGATTCTGGTTGATAGATGAGGATACTCTGGAGGAGATCGGTAGCTGCATCAGCGATATGATGGTTGAAAAGGTTAGAGAAATGGCAAGAGGGTATAAATGATAAAAGGAGTAGCTAATCTATGAATGCACAGCGAGATATAAATCTGACCTTCATAGCTTCAAAAGGCTTTGATACTGAATCACTTGAAGGTCTTCAAAAAGCGTTAGTTTGGCTTCAGACTGCTGATGCTGATAACCTCATGTACGGTGAGCCATCCGGTAATGAATTTGATATCATGTTCGGTGAAATGCGTAGACCGATGCTTATTGCTTCTGTAGAAGCTGCAATAAGGAAGGTAGAGATATCATGATACATATTTCTATTGCAGACTTCGTTAAACAGACTATACAGGCTAATCCGGACACTGATGCTGCATCCTTAACCGCTGCTTGTCAGGAAATGCTGAAACTCAGACGCAATGGCGTAACTTGTGTTGTCTGCGGAAATGCACCTATTTGGGCAGCAGGATCGGCACTCACTGAAACGCCCATGTGCTTTACTTGCACGACGGGTGAAGCACATGCGAGTGAGATTTATGCAGTTTAATTAAGATAATGATATTTGTATAAATATTTGATTTGACTGTAGAAAATAACGCAGAGATTTTTAATATAGAACAATCGTCCGGTTTTTCCTGGGTTAGAGTATGCTACAAACAAGGCGGCAGAATTTGTCTTTTTATTATTGTAAGGATGATTTATAGAATATCCATTACGAGAGAAAATAAGATTTCTTTGACTTATTCAGTGCTTATTTGCTTAATGAACTAAATAATATGAGATATCTTAGAAACATGATGAATGCGATTTGAATCATATTATTAAAAAACTGTGCTAAATTCATAATAATCAAACTATTTCCCAATTGTAAAATAGGCACAAATACAATTTGAAGCTTAAATTGTTGATTTAGTCTGCTTTTTGCAGTATAATTTAAACACTAGTATAAACGTTTTCAAATAACTTTACAAATGATTCCAGATGTGCTATAATATATTAATAAGATATTCAGAAACATATGGAGGATAAAATAATGCCTAAAGCAAGAACAGTTCTTGAACTTTCATCTGATGAAAAAAAGTATCTTGAAAAACTTATAAAGAAACCAACAATTGAAGTAAGAGTATATAAAAGAGCAAGAATTCTTCTTATGAAATCAGAAGGATTATCATATGAGGATATAGGGAACAAGCTCGATTTAACAAGACCAAGTATAAGACTCTGCATAGATAAATATCTTGAAGGTGGAATAAACAAAGCACTTGAAGATAAGCCAGGAAGAGGTGTTAAAGCGGAAATCTTTGAAGATGCAAAACTTTGGGTGGTAAACATCGCTTGTCAGAAACCAAGGGATTTTGGGTATTCAGCTGAATTATGGTATCCGGCTCTGCTTACCAGATATGTTAATGAAGTTGCAGAATCAGAAGGTTATTCAAGAATGTCAACAGCTTCAGTAAGTACCATCAGAAAGATACTAAGAGAAGCGAACTTAAATCCTCATAAGGTAACTTATTACTGTGAAAAACGAGATCCTGATTTCGATAAGAAAATGCATGATGTACTTGTAATCTATAAACAGCTTGAACTCAGATTTGATGATGAAGGGAATTATATTCCGTATGAAGCTGATGAAGAAGTAATACATACCATTTCATATGATGAAAAACCTGGAATTCAGGCAATTGCATGCACATCAGATGACAAAGCACCAATTCCGGGAACGGATAAAGTTTCTACTGTTCAGAGAGATTATGAATACAAAAGACTTGGCACCCTCTCATTACTTGCAGGAATTGATTTATTAAGCGGCGAGTCTATTCCATATATTAGTGAAACACATAAAAGCAGTGATTTTGTTTGTTTTCTTAAAAAGCTTGATGAAAAATATCCTAACGGTGATAAAATTCGTTTAATACTTGATAATCACTCTGCACATACATCAGGAGAAACACAGGAATATCTTAATTCTATACCAGGAAGATTTGAATTTGTATTTACACCAACGCATGGTTCATGGCTCAATATGATTGAAGGATTCTTTAGCAAAATGACAAGACAAATGCTTACAGGTATCCGCGTAGAATCCAAGGATGAACTTAAAGAAAGAATTTATCACTACTTCGACGAAATCAATGCTATCCCTGTTCCATACAAGTGGAAATACAAGATGGAAACTATCAATCTTGAAAAGGAAAATATCGATGACATTGTTTATGAGGTAGTAAATGCAAAAGCTGCATCTTCTGAAAATCAAGGTAAACGTGCTCCTGCTCCTCGCAAAAGAAAGTAAAAATAGATAATGCTTCAGCTCTGTCAGTTGATGTAATTATATAGTAAAGTTATTTAAAAACGTTTATACTAGATTGTTTTTTATTCTACTGCGATTTTGAGACCGTTAATTAAAACTATTTTTTATTCTATAGATGTGAATATTGCTATTCAACTTTCCTATTAGCAAAGTAAGGATATCTAATGATTTGCTTATTGATTTTGAATACCGTTATACACTCAGATTTGTAACGGTTGACATATTGGCTTGATAATGCTATACCATATGCAGTATTCAATCTTTCATAGTATTTATGTGAGGACATTTCGGATTAATAACAATGGTAGAAGAAAACAATTGTGAGTGAAATAATATGATTCCTTGTGGATGATTAAATATGTAGTGTAATACTCATTTATTACAGCTTATGAAGTGAAAATATTATTTTAAGATAAAGTAATTACTATTAATATTTTAATGTTAGTGAGGTAAAAATGAAAAAAAATAAACTATCGGTTTTGTTATGTATGTGTGTCGCTTTACCACTATTTGTTAGTTGCGGTAAAGATAATGTTGGATCAGATTTTTCAGTTGTGGAATCAAAGGATGCTACGGTACAATCTGTTCCTACCATCTCTGATTCTGTCCAACAGAGACTTCAATCGGTATTGGACATGGAATATATCAGTATTCCGGCGGAAGAGTGGAATGACGAAACACTTTATAAAGCAGTCTACATAAATGGCGCACCAATTTCTATGCCGTTCACGCTTCATGATCTTGGAGCAGAATTTGATGTAATAGAAAACGGAGAGTATCCGATGGCAATTAATGAATCTAATCATTCTGCCACAGCAACGATTACATATTGCGGTATTGAAATAGGAAGTGCAGTTGTGTCAGATTGTTTGAGTAAAGAATCATTTTCCGACTCTCCGATTAGTTGGATGTTCCTATCATTTGAAAATTTCTACGATTTGGACATTTCACCTGTTTCAATAAATGGGCTTGGAATAAATGGAGATTACGAAGCACAGAAGGAGCATCTTTATTTTATGAATCTTCAGGATGAAGATGCAAAAAAAAATTACTATGATTACAAATTTGAAACAGAAAATACTGTTTTGATGTGTCTTTACACAGATGATAAGATGAATTCGCTTACCTTGAAAACACAATATTCAAAATAATTAATAGCAGGAGGATAGTAATATGAGCATCGAAATGTTAGGAATCAGTATGGAGGAGCCACTTTCGGATTCTGTGATTACTGGATTGTATCTTTATTATGGTGGAAACGACGGACGCGTAGATACTTCTGATAAGATAAAATATCTTGAAAAGTATGCTATAGTTCAACCTGCAGAAGTTAATTTTGCAAAAATAATAGATATCGCATTAGGTTCTGAAAAAAGAAGTGAAGTTCCTGGCATAATTGCTTTAATGTTGAAACTTTCAATCAGTGAATCTGGAATCGATTCTATAAAATCTACTTTAGATTCTTTTCAGGAAACGCAGTTTGCAAAATTTTTTTCTGATTCAAAATTCAAGTTTTCAAATGCGGTAAGTTATGTTCAAACAGCAAAAGTTGCTTGGGATTATGCAGAGCAGTTTAGAGTAGCATCTCAGCAAATAACTGATGAATATGAACAAGGACACTGTCCAACGGCTAATGAGTTGTTGGAAACGGTTAATGGCGGCTGGGGGCTTGCTTCCACAATTGTTGGTTTTACCTCTTCTTTTGGTGGACCGGTTACCAAAATTATCGGAAAAGCCATGAGTTTTTTCATTGACACGATGACATATGTTACAACTGGATTGGGAAAATACGTTTTAGAACTACAAAAACCACCATTCATTAATCAATTGCTAGGATACATGGCTCTTTTAGATGACGGAACATTCAGCGGCATTAGTATTGAAGATTTAAGAAGAAAACTTGATGTCTTTTTTGACAATAAAGATCCAGAAGAAAGCAATATTACCCTAAACGAACTGGATTTCATGTATAATGCATGGTGTACATATGGACCAGGTATTGAAAACACACAATTTCGCAACTACTTTGATCCTTATATTGAGTGGAGATATGCAAAAGAACTTACAGATTCCTCATCTTATAGGGATCTTGAACTCTTAGCAAGAACCTATGAAGAATACGAGGTTATTTTAAAGGATAGACCAAGTATTTTAGAAAAATGGTGGGATTTCTGGAATGGAGTAGGTGAGAACGTATACGATTATTTTAATGATGAGCCGATTGGAACCGATAATGAGGATGCAATAAAGGGATCAGAAAGTAATGACTTTATCCATGGCTATGATGGAAATGATTTGATTTACGGTGGCCTTGGAAATGATATATTATTCGGAGACAGCGGCAGTGATGGCATATCAGGCGAAGACGGTGATGATACGATTTATGGTGCAATGGATGCTAATGGAAACGGAGAGTTTGAATCGGATAGTAATGCGTTAATTGGTGGTAAGGGAAATGATACCATTTATGGTGGTAAAGGCACAGATATTATTTATGGGGATTATGAAACAGAGACCTCACATAGTATAGACGGTAATGATACTATTTATGGTAATGCAGGAAATGATACTATCTTTGGTGGGGGTGGCGAAGACACCATATACTCCGGAGCTGGATTAGATGTAGTTCACGGCGGCAGTGATAATGACGATATTCACGGCGGTGACGATAAAGACTGGATCTACGGTGAAGAAGGAAATGACACCATTCATGGTGATGGCGGCAACGATATTATTGACGGTGGTACAGGAGATGATACGCTTTTTGGTAACGAAGGCGATGACACACTCTTGGGAAGTGAGGGCAGTGATGAATTAAACGGTGGTTTCGGTAATGACAAACTCCGTGGTGGCGATCACTCTGATATTTATCACTTCTATAAAGGTGGAGATCATGATGATATCTTTGATAAGTACGGTTCAAACACAATCATCTTTGATGGTCTCGAACTAACTGACCTTACGATTGCATATGCTGGAACATATCAGCAGGATTTGATCTTTACTATTACATCTACAAGCGATACTCTTACCATCTTAGACTTTAAGAACACATCCGACAATTTCAAGTATAAGTTTGGCGATGATTCTGATTCTTATACCATTGAGGATAATGATGGTGTTCTTTCATTCTCAAAGATTGAAGGTGGACCTTCAGGTGGCGGATATGGCAGCCATTGGGAAGAACAGCACGATGACACCGGAAGCGATAACAGCAGCAGATTTGGTGCTGCTACAGTTGCACAGCCTCCGAGAGATCCACTGGTGATCGACCTTGGAACTCCAGGTATAAATCTGTCTACAGTAGAAACCGGAATACACTTTGATATCGATAAGAACGGTTTTGCTGAAAAAACTGTATGGACTGACGGTGAAGACGGATTCCTTGTTTTGGACAGGAACGGCAATGATATCATTGATGATGGCGGCGAGCTGTTCAGTGATCATGTAATCATGAGCGATGGGCGTACATCATCTGATGGATTTGAAGCACTTGCTGATCTTGATGAAGACGATAATGGAATAATTGATGCAAATGATTCGAGGTTTACTGATCTTCGTGTTTGGATTGATTCTGTAAGAGATGGTTTCTCTGCGGAAGATGAACTCAAAACATTAGCAGAGTTGGGTATTACATCGATCGTACTTCCCACAGATAATCCTGATCCGGATGATGATGAGGTTGAGTTTATTAAAACCGGTTCTGTTATTTTTGAGGACAGTGTTCGTGACATTCAGGAGCACTGGTTTGAGATCGATGGAGCCGATACTCAGGAAATTACTGTAAACAATGTTGAGAACGACTTGACATCCTTTGGTAATATGCACAGTTTGTCTTATGCCCTTGAGCATGACGATAGCGGTGAACTTCAGAATATGGTGGATTCTTTCAAGGATGCAGACAGCTTTATTGACAGACGCAAAGCGGCAAGAGAGATTCTCTACTTTATTACAGACTCTACGGATATTACTGTAAACTCAAGAGGCGGCACAATTGATGCGAGAAATCTGCACGTTCTTGAAACGATTATGGGCGTGGATACATTTGTCGGCGTAAATGGCAGCACCACTCCCAACTCTACTGCGGCATCTATTCTTAATCAGCTCTTTACTGATTTTGACAGGACATACTTCAATCTTTTGAATAAGGTTCTCGGTGTTGCTGATTATCTGGAAATGATAGAGGAAGAGCCGAATGAGAACGGAGATATTGTTCTTAACCTTACACCAGTCGAAGAAGTTGTAGACCATTACATTTCTCTCGGCGTAGATGTGCATGAGATGCTTTACAATATTGGCATTTATATTAAGTCTTATGACACTACATACAATACACATCATCTTAATTCTTTCATTTCCCATTATCCTGATTATGCTGCTGAGATCAGTGCAATGGTAAACGGAAATTTTGCAATAGGTACTGCCGGTGACGATACACTGAACGGTTCAAGTACACAGGATATTATCTGGGCTGAAGATGGAAATGACAGTATCAGCACAGGCGCAGGCAACGACATCATCTACGGCGGTGCAGGCAATGATACGATCAACGCGGGCTCAGGTGATGATGTAGTCTACGGTGATGAAGGTAATGACGATATCACAGGCGGCGATGGAAACGATCTGCTCTATAGCGGTGATGGTGATGATACAATAAAGGGCAATGCAGGAAACGACACTATTTATGGTGGTGTCGGCAATGACACTATCACTGGCGGTGAAGGCGAAGATGTTATCTACGGTGAGGACGGAAACGACATCCTCAATGGCGGTGAAGATAATGACACACTCTACGGAGGAGACGGTGATGATTCGCTCAGTGGAGACACAGGTGATGACGCTCTTTCTGGTGGCACTGGCAATGATACTTATTACATCAACGCTGATCACGGTAACGATGTGATCTATGATTCTGAAGGACTCAGCACACTTGTATTTGGTGATGAACTTAGTGCAGATGACTACTCATTACATATCGACATAAACAGTGGTATTTCACTTATCAACACCGAGACAGAAGAAGTTATCTCTATTCCTGATTTCATCAATATGCCCGAGGCATACGACTTCACATTTGATGGTGAAGCACAGATCATCGGTGGTGGAACTTCTCGTCAGGTAATCGAAGGAACGGATGAGGATGACACAATTACTGCCGGAAATGGCTTTAATATCATCAGAGGCGGTGATGGTAATGATACTATCACGGGTGGTGATAACCTCGACTTCATTTATGGAGGAGACGGAAACGATGTAATCAACGGCGGTGACGGAACAAATATCATCCGTGGAGAAGACGGAGATGATACGATCACAGACGGAACTGGTGACAGCTATCTTGATGGCGGTGACGGAAACGACACTATCCATGCAGGTGCAGGCAATGACGTTCTTATCGGCGGTGCCGGCAACGACCAGCTCTTCGGCGAAGATGGAGATGATGTGATCGCAGGAAACGACGGCAACGATTATCTTTCCGGCGGAAACGGAGAAGATACACTCTATGCTGATGCAGGTGATGACGAACTCCACGGCGGCAATGGAAACGACTCATTGTTCGGCGGAGACGGCGATGACACGCTTTACGGAGATGCCGGAGATGATTATCTTGAAGCCGGAAACGGAACCGACACGCTCTATGGCGGTTTCGGAAACGATACATTTGTCGGCGGAGAAGGCATAAACTATATATATGGTGAAGATGGCGATGATACCTTCTATGGTGGAAATGCCCTGAATTATATGTATGGCGGAGACGGCGATGATAACTTTACGGGTGGAGACCTTGCTGACTACATCGAAGGCGGTGCCGGCAATGATACCATGAACGGTGGAAACGGCAGCAATGAGATGTACGGCGGTGCTGGTGATGACTACATCTACGGCGGAAATGATGACGACTATATCGAGGGTGGCAATGGAAATGACCAGCTCTACGGAGGTAACGGCGTGAATACAATTTACGGCGGTGCTGGTAATGATACCATTTTCGACGGTGACAACAACAGCTATCTCTATGGCGGAGATGGTGATGATGAGATCCGTGCCGGCGGCGGTTCAGACGTTCTCGACGGCGGTGCAGGAAACGATTATCTCCAGAGCGACCACGGCGGTGATACCTATGTGTTCGGCATTGGTTACGACATCGATACAATCAATGCTTCTGCTGACCTTAACATCATTCAGATCCATGGCTACACAGTCGCTGATATGCATAACACAAGAATGCAGAATAATGACCTTGTTATCAACTTTGGCGAGGATACTGGTGACAGACTGATTATTCAGGGCTTTTTTGAGTTTAGAGCGAATTGTGACTTTAATTTCGTGTTCGATGATGAGACAGTACTTGGTCAGCATGATATTCAGGCTGTTTCTGCTCCTGTTGTCGGTACTGACGGTGATGATTGGCTTGCAATTCAGGGCAATGACGGTGGTATCATCCATGCAGGTGCAGGCAATGACGGACTCAGCGGTGGCAGTGGCAATGACGAGCTGTTTGGTGAAGCCGGAAATGATACCCTTTACGGCAACGATGGAAATGATACTCTCGATGGTGGCACTGGCAATGACCAGCTTAACGGTGGTAACGGTGAAGATACTTACATCTTCGCCAAGGGCTATGCACAGGATACCATTAACGAGTGGGGCAGCGACCATAGCATCATAATGCTGACTGACATCAATTCTGATGAGATCACAGTCTCTGATCAGTGGGGCAGCAATCTGCTGATCTCTGTGAACGGTACAGATGATGTGCTGACGATCAGTAACTTCAAGTGGGGACAGGCTTCCTTTACATTAATGTTTGCTGACGGTGCAGAAGGCTATGTAGATAAGAACACATGGCAGCTTGAACTGACAAAGCAGCCTGACGTGATCGAGGATACCGAGCAGATGGGCGCAGAGCTTCTTGAATCGCTGTATGAGGATGATGCTGTTATGTCTGATCTTCTTACAGAGGAAAGCACTGTAATCACAGATGTGACTGAAAGTACTGCTCTTACTGACGAGAGCGATGATATCTCGGATATGACGGATATACAAGCAATGCTCCTTGCAGAAAATATGTCTGCATTCGGCAATGAAGACCAAGTATCTGACAGCATGAACATCGCTGATATTACAGCGGATACTTCTCTGACGGATTCATTGCTTGTAGGTTCATTACAGTAAAGTATATACAGTTTTGCAAAAGTGCAGCAGCTTTTACGCTGCTGTGCTTTTTGCGTTTATCAGATCACTCTCAAATATCGGAGGTTAGAATATGGCGAAAAAACAAGACAGTGGATTGTCCTGTTTTATGATAGTAATGAAGTTTCATGGAATACCCATTACAAAAGACCAAGCGGAGAATCTATCTGTCCTTGATCCAGATCAGAAAACCGGTGAAATAGAGATCATTCAGTCTGCCAAGGCACTAAAAATGAAGGCGAAGCTGTGCGGCTTGAAAATAAATAAACTGAAGGATATCAACTCCCCTATTATCGCAAAAGGCAATGATGATGAATTCTTCATAATTGCAAAATCACAGGAAGATAAATTTATGATCCTTCATGCAGACAAGCCTGCACCGGAAGTTGTTAGTCGCGATGAACTTGCAAAAATGTGGGACGGAACAGCAATAATCATCAACAAAAAGGGGGTAATCGACCGTGAAGCAGCTTTCAGCTTTAAGTGGTTTATTCCTACCGTACTGAAATTTAAGAAAGAGTTCATACAAGTCCTTATCGCAGTTTTTACAGTGCAAATTTTAGGAATCCTAACTCCTGTTATGACGCAGGTGGTAGTTGATAAGGTATTGGTTCACCGCAGTATTTCTACGCTGAATGTCCTGACGATAGGAATTGCTATCGTGTACATTTATGAACTGATACTCGGACTGGCTAAAAATTATGTGTTCACGCATACTACAAACCGCATTGATGTTATGCTCAGTTTCCGACTGTTCAAACATCTGTTTGCACTTCCCCTGAAATATTTTGAATCCCGTCGTGTGGGTGAAACGGTAGCAAGAGTCCGTGAACTTGACAGTATACGAAGTTTCCTGACAGGAACTCCGCTGAGTTCGATGATAGATCTTATCTTTATCATTGTGTATATCGTGGTGTTGTTCTGTTACAGTAAAATGCTGACTGTTATTGTTATATGTTCGATACCAGTCTATGCGATACTTTCTGCAATCGTGACACCACTTTTCAAGAAGCGTCTTGATGAGAAATTTGAAACCGGAGCGAATACGCAGTCTTTTCTCGTAGAATCTATCACAGGAGTTCAGACAGTAAAATCCTACGCATTAGAGCCAAAATTTGAAAAGAAGTGGGGCGACTTGCAGGCTGAATACGTCAAGGCGAGCTATAAAACTTCTATGGTATCTGCTACGGCAGGAACGACAGGACAGTTTATTCAGAAAGTATTTGACTTGCTTATCCTCTTTTTCGGTGCAAAAGCAGTAATGGACGGCAATTTTACCGTTGGTCAGCTTGTTGCGTTCCGTATGCTCTCTGGGAGAGTCAGCGGTCCTGTACTCAGGCTTGTGCAGCTCTGGCAGGAATACCAGCAGGCATCTCTATCGGTCAAGCGTATCGGAGACATTTTCAATACTGCTCCCGAACCGATTTTGAATACCAATCAGACTTCCATTCCAAGAGTTCAGGGGAAAATCGTATTCGATCAGGTGCATTTCCGTTACAATCCGCAGGGCGGAGAAGTTATCAAGGGAATGTCGTTTGAGATACCGGCTGGAATGGTTGTGGGCGTTGTAGGACGAAGCGGTTCTGGTAAAAGTACAATATCCAAGTTGATTCAACGGCTTTACATACCGGAAGCCGGAAAAATCTCCGTTGACGGAATGGATATTTCCCTTGTGAACCCTGCAATGCTAAGAAAGCAGATAGGTGTTGTGTTGCAGGAAAACTTCATGTTCAACGGAACCGTAGCAGAGAACATCTCAATCCACTGTCCCACAGCAGCTATGGATAGAATCATAGAATGTGCAAAAATCGCAGGCGCACACGACTTTATCCTTGAACTGCCTAACGGCTATGATACAATTATTGGTGAAAAAGGTATGGGGCTTTCCGGAGGTCAGAAGCAAAGAGTTGCAATCGCAAGGGCTATTCTTAACGACCCAAGAATTCTCATCTTTGATGAGGCAACATCAGCCCTTGATTATGAGTCCGAAAGTATAATTCAGAATAATCTTAAAGAAATATGCAAAAATCGAACAGTTATAATCATTGCACACAGACTATCTACACTGAAAGATGCTCAAAAAATTATGGTTATCGACAAAGGCAATCTTGTTGAATATGATACGCATGATAATCTTATGGCTCTGAACGGATTGTATGCTTATCTTTATAATCAGCAGCAAAGGGGTGAGGTCGATGGATAAGGAACAAAAAGCTTATGTTCTCAGACATAGCAGAAAACGTGACAAGGAACTGAAATACGACTTCATGCCGTCCATGCTTGAGATTATTGAGCGCCCCACACACAAAGCCGGGACAGTTATCATTCTCGGTGTTTTTACGCTTTTAATTGCAGCAATTATATGGGCTTGTCTGTCTGAGGTAGATATAGTTGTAACTTCAAGCGGTACTATGCAGCCAGTTGGAAATATCTGTTCGCTCAATACTTATACCAGTGGTACAGTGAAAGCAATCAGTGTTGAGGAAGGAGCATACGTGAAAGCAGGAGATGTGCTTATCGAACTTGATACGCAGAGCATTGACATCGATGTAGAATCGCTTACACAGCAGAAAGAGGTTCTTGAAGCGCAAAAAGAGATATACACCATGATAAAAAACGGTGAGGATGTTTCGGAAGTAGATATAACGAAATATAATACAAATTTACAGCCTTACATCCTTACCATTATAGATAATGATAAGGCTTATAAAAATAATCTTGACATACTTGAAAGTACAAAAGAAAACGCTGGTCTTACAAGAGATATAGCGAAGATAAAATATGACGATTATAATACAAATCCTGCAATTTCTAAGGCGGAATTCAATGCACAGGAACTTGTCCTTAAACAAGCTGAAAATGAATATTTGCAAGCAGAACTGAACATTCTTAATGCTCAGACATCTTACAGCGAGCAGGTCAATTCCAATATTTCAGATATCAACAGTAAGCTGAAACAGGCTGATTCTGAACTTGAAAAGTACCAGCTTTCGCTTGAATATCAGAAGATTACCGCACCAGTAAATGGCTACATCAACAGCATTGCAGTTAACAACGTCGGTGAGACGGTTACATCTGCACAGCAAATTATTACCATAGTTCCGGCGGACACTCCTGTCGAAATGGTTTGCTATGTGAAAAACATGGACATTGCTGATATTACAGTTGGTATGGAAGCAGAAATAAAGCTCGAAGCCTATCCATATAACAAATATGGAACTGTAAAAGGAAAGGTCAAGTATATCAGTCCCAGTTCTTTCAACAGTGAGCAATTAGGCAGCGTTTATCTTGTGAAGCTGGATGTTGATAACACAAACCCGAATATCAATGTAATGTCTGGCTTATCAGGAGCTGTCGAAGTTAAGATCGGAAAGCAATCAGTTATGAGATACTTCCTTGATCCGATTGTGAAGGGATTCGGAGAGAGTTTCAAAGAAAAATAAAATAGTATACGAACTAAGGCGGTTGTGAGATTCACAGCCGCTTTTTTTGACGGACACTTTCCGTTATGGCTGCCTCCATTTCGTACTTCACACCTAATACTACCAGATATGAGGTAACCGCCAACCACACCCTAACGTTGATTCGGCACTAAAAAAGCGATAAAATAGTTCCAAAGGGATTTACCCCGAAAGGAGCTGAGAATATGCCAACGATCAGAGAAGTAAAAACCGAGCTTCGTCACAGGGAGTGGGCAGAGCAGATACAGGAATGCCAAAGCAGCGGTATGACCGTAACAGCGTGGTGCAAGGAAAAGGGGATCAGTCAGCACACATACTACTCACGCCTGAATGTGGTGAGAAAAGAACTGCTGAAACGAGCTGGATTGCCTTTGCAGCAGATCGTACCGCTGAGTGTTTCTCAAAGCGTCACCTGCACGACAGCTGCGGTGCAGACACAATGTGTTGCGGACAGCGCTGAACCTGGGAAACCTGAACCGGCTGTCCCACAAAAGGTAATTGTTCGTAAGGACGGGATCGAGGTCGAAATGCCAGCAGATATATCCGAGGAGTTTCTCCTTACGCTGCTGAGAGGTCTGAAAGAATGCTGAAAGACTTAACTGCTGACAATATCTACATCGTCTGCGGACATACGGATATGCGTAAGTCCATTGACGGACTTGCGGCACTTGTACAGCAGCAGTTTCAGCTTGACCTGTTCGCAAGCAGTGCGTTTCTGTTCTGCGGCAGGCGCAGAGATCGTATGAAGGTGCTTTTATGGGAAGATGACGGCTTTCTGCTGCTGTATAAACGTCTTGAAGACGGGAAATTCTCCTGGCCGCGCAATGAACAGGAGGTCAGGAATATTACCCGTGAACAATTCATCTGGCTCACGCAGGGACTGTCGATCGACCAACCAAAGGCAATCAAAAAAGTAGCCGGCGGTGTGGATATATGCTGACTTTTCCACGATGAAAATATACAGTAATGTGGACAATATTTCTATGCTTCAATGGCACTCTTTTTCTTGAAAGATCGGGCAAATCATGGTATAATCAGAGTATCATGAACCGTCTGGAATTTCAGGGAAAGGAGTGCTTTTGCTATGACATACGAAGAACTGAAAGCAGCATATGAAGCCGCTGTGCAGAAGTGTTCCGAACTTGAAAAAGAAAATGATGAGCTGAAAAAATCGAACGAAGATCAAGCTCTTCATATCGAGCATCTGGAAGAGCAGATACTCAAACGGAACAAGATGCTCTTCTGACAGAAAAGCGAGAAATCGAAATTCATCTGCAACGGACAAGTGGATCTGGATGGTAATGTGTTCAACGAAGCGGAAGAATTTTCAAATCTTTCTGCCGCTGAGCCTACCGAGGATTCCATCATAAAAAAATCGAAGAAAACCGGAAAGCATCGGGGAAGAAATGAACTGCGTGGTGATCTTGAAACGAAAGAGATCGTGCATACGCTCCCCGAAGATCAGAGAAAATGTGCGGTCTGCGGCAGTAAGCTCGTGCCGTTTTCAAAAGAATACATCACCACACGGCTCTGCATTATCCCTGCGAAGATCTTTAAGATCACATACTTTCGTGAGGTCTACAAATGTGAACACTGCGATAAGCACGGAGATAAGGCGAATATTGTGAAGGCTCCGAATCTGACTCCTGCGCCTGTCATTCCGAGAGGTCTGCCGGAAGCAGAGCTGATCGCATATATCTCTGAGGCGAAATATCTGCTTGGCGAACCGATTTACCGTATGGAACAGCACTTCAAGATGCAGGGCATCTACCTGAACCGCACATCACTTGCAAACTGGATCATCAAAAGTTCAGAATGGCTTATACCTGTTGTGAAGCACTTCTGGAAGTATGCTTACCTCGAACCCGTCCTGAACGCTAATGAGACTACGCTGCGTGTCCTGAAAATACATGGAAAGCCTGTGAAAAAGCTGGGACAGATGTGGGTGGTCTGCACAGGAGCGTCAGCAAAGCTTCTGATAGCGATCTACACGCAGGCTGCTGGTCGCACGCTCGCCGCAAGTTTGTGGACAGCATACCTGAAAATGATAAGAACAGCAAAGCGGCAAAAGCTGTCGATATAATCGACCAGTGTGAAATGAGTATTAGTGCAATGAATGGTATTTTGTATAAGTATAACAGATAAGTGAGGTAATAAGCGATGGCTGTTATTCAACATAATAATGGTAGACTTTATTTTTATTGTCCCGCAGGAGGAATATGGGGTTTTTTATTAGGTGATGCAATACCACGTTTTTTGATGAACCATTTCAATATTCATATAACAGAATCTATCTCACAAAAATCGCTATTTGCTGGTTCAATTATCGGTGTGGCTATCGGACTTTTTCTTTCTTATCTAGTAAGAGATAGAATGATTGAGTATCGTCGTACACACAATACAAAACAATATGCATATAAAATTATCATGGAAATACTGATTATGCTCATAGTTATAGCCATTGGGGTTATATGCCTGATAGACGGATACACAAAATATCATGACTTCTTGTACCCGAAAGAATAAAGCCTCTAAAAATATTTGTTCTTTTTGCTGTAACAATAACTGTATAGTACTCTCTCTGAGAAGTTGTGGGAATAAATTTGTATAACAATCAACAACGAAAAGGACGGTCATGCCGACCGTCCTTTTTTCATTTCTGTATCTCAACCACAAACTTACCGTCGGAGGTTACTGTTGTTGAGTAACGGCTTCTCATTCACAGTATTTCATAGTAACTGGCAGTATTTCACGCACAGTAATTCACAGCAGCTCACAGTAATTCATTGTGATGAACCGAATACGGGATTTGAGCCGTAGTTGATCTCGGCTCATTTTTTTGCCCGCTGGTCTGGTTGGCGGTTACGTAAGACCGATCATAGAAGAATTCTACAGCTTCATCGGAACACTCAGACCGAGCAAAGGTTCACACCTTGGCGCGGCGGTCACCTATGCCCTGAATCAGAAAGACAAGCTCCTTCTGTTTTTAGATCATCCCGAAGTGGAAATGACAAATAATCTTGCAGAACGCACCGTGAAGCCTTTTGTGATCGACCGTAAGAATTTTCTCTTTTCTGCGACGGATAAGGGTGCAGATGCGAGTGTCCTCTTTATGAGCGTGATCGAAACAGCCAAGCGAAACGGTCTGAATGTGTTTGGCTATCTCTCGTATCTGATGCTGGTTCTTCCTTCGTGGGGCAAAACGCCCTCAGACGAACAGCTTGACAGCATCATGCCGTGGAGTGCTACTCTGCCTGAAACCTGCCACAGAACATATCATCAGATCGTTGAAAACATGGCTGAGGTTGAGTAACAGCTTCTCATTCACAGTATTTCATGGTAACTGACAGTATTTCACGCACAGTAATTCACAGTAACTCACTGCAATTCATTGTGATGAACCGAATACGGGATTTGAGCCGTAGTTGATCTCGGCTCATTTTTTTGCGATGCCAGTGACGTGATGATCTGCGGCAGTGCCCGAGATTTGAGCCGTAGTTGATCTCGGCTCATTTTTTTGCCCGCTGGTCTGGTTGGCGGTTACGAAGTCTTAGTCTGCTTAATGAAATTTGTGCAAAATAACGAAAGATTGACTTTGTACAATTGTTTCAATGTAAAATAAAGAGAAATATCTTGACGCATCTTGACATAATAACATTAATGATATAGAATATAATTAGTATAGAAGTATGATGTCATAAATAATATCTAGAACGCTTAAGGAAGAAGGTGAAGATATGGATTACGAAAATCTTGGCTTAATTACTGACGAAGAAATGAATGAGTTGTCGAAAGTTGAAACCGATGGTGTAGTGGGGGATACTGACGAACTCAAAAGTGCTGCCGCTGGTGCTGCCGCTGGAGGCGGTGCTGCTGCTGGAAGTGCAGGTGGTGCTGCCGCCGCACATATGTAACAGAAAGGAGAAAATGAAAATGATCGGCGATGAGCTTGGTTTAATGACGAACGAAGAAGTGGACGAGCTTGAATCGAAAAGTGATGTTGAGCTTGATTCTGACAAGGTTCAGTCAGCAGCGGCTGCTGCTGGAGCATCTGGAGGCGCTGCTGCTGGTGGTGCCGCTGCTGCGAGTGGTGCCGCCAAGGCATAATACTTACAACTTGTAGCGTGTTGCAAAGATTAATTCGGCGCAATGCAATTCACATTAATTATGATGTATCGAAAATGTTAAAATGGAGGAAATCATTATGGAACTTGAAAAGATGGGCTTGATTACAGAAGAAGAAATTGAATCGATTAGTGGTGAGAACGCTCAGATCAAGGATGCTGACGAGGTTAGTAGTGCAACTGCTGGAGCAGCTGCTGGTGGTGCTGCTGGTTCTTTGGGTGGCGCTGCAGCAGGTTATGTCAACAGATAATTGATTGTAGCAGTAAGGTGAATCGGTGCAAATATAGCTAGTACTGATTCACCTTAACTTAAATCATATGCAAGTTATTATAGGGCACCTCTAAAAACCCTCTAAAATGCGTTTAAAACTCAGTCAGATATAGAAATAGCGACACTCACTCCAAATCAGAGTGAATATCGCTTGAAAATGGCTTGTTTCTGTGGCTTTTATCACCCATTTTCTTCAAATGGGCGCAGTTATCCCATATTAGGCACTGGCTCGTTTTAAAAATCTATATCGACACATATTGTAGACTAAGTTCAAGAGTCCAATTTGTGTCCACGCACGCTTGAACCCGATACAGCGCAATGTGATACCCTTCATCGAATTTGTCATAAATCCGAAAATGTGTTCTATTCTGCAGCGGATTTTTGATTTGCGGTTGTTCTCTTTCTTCTGTTCCTCGGTCAAAGGATTACCTCTGTATCCTTTTTCACAGATCTCGTTCTTGCAATTTTCAGGAAGATTTGCGGCAATTTCGGCACTGGAATAAGCACTGTCGGCATAGAAAACTTCGTCATCATCATCTAATAATTCGGTACACATCTGACTGTCATGAAGCGAGGCGGCACTTGCTCCGTAGCTTGTGATCAACTTGCTGTCGGCATCGCATTTCACATGGTCTTTATAACCAAAGTGCGTTTCTCCGTTTTTCTTTGTCCAGCGTGCATCTGTATCCTTTTGTGCCAGCTTTGCAGCGCTTTCCGGCTTCTCCCATTCTTCCGGAACTTCACCATTTTTGATTTTTATGTTTTCATCACGAGTGTTACGCTGACGGGGGGCATCGACAAATGTAGCATCGATGATTGTGCCGGAATGCGTAATCAGTCCTTCCTCTGCGAGCATTTCGTTGAACAGATGAAAGCATTCCTCAATCGCATCTGTTTGGGAAAGGTCATCTCTGAATTTCCAAATCGTTTTTGCATCAGGAACAGTGTCGTAGCTTTCAAGTCCTAAAAAGCGCATAAAGCTGCGGCGATCATTAATTTGAAACTCAGCCTGATCGTCGGACATATTATAAAGGCGTTCCAGAACCAGAATCTTAAACATCATCACTATATCAAAGGGCGGCCGTCCTCCTTTATTGCTCTCCTTGCGCACAATATGTTTTTTGAGGATGACACGGAACATTTCCCAGTTGATTATGGAGTTTAATATCTCCAGCGGATCGCCAATCTTACTGATTTTTTCCATTCTGTTTTCTTCATCGAAGAAACTTTTCATTCGTACTTTCATGCTTCTATTATACCATGTTTTGATGATTCCTTCAATAGGTTTTTAGAGGTTACCTATAATAAATTATTAGGTGGTTATACATGAGCAAAATTCAGGAAATGCACTATAAAGAAACAACTCCGCTATCAACTGTTGACAAACTGAAAGGTATTCTCAGTTCGATGGGAATTGAATGTGAAGAAGAATGGCAAAGTGAAAGTTCAATAGGTACATGGGCATTACGTGTAACTTTCAAAGGAACGTCATTAGGTGCAAATGGTAAAGGCACAACAAGAGAATTCGCACTGGCAAGTGCATATGCAGAGCTTTTTGAACGATATCAGAACGATTTGCTTGGGGCGGCTTATTCATTAGATAAAAAAAGCAGTTATTCTTTTGACTCTTCTATTGATGAAAAAGTGATGACACCTGAGGAATTGATTTCGCAAGAAAACAACGCATACTTTGATATGTATTTTAAGGAACGCAATCTTCAGGATGCAAGTCTGGAAGAAAAGGTTGAAGCGTTCAAAAAAGTGCAGAAAGTTGATCTATATATGCGTGGAGATGATACGTCGTATTTGACGGTTCCGTTTTATAGCGTGAAACACAAAAAGTTGATGTATCTCCCCAAGAATGTCTATCGGTTATCGTATGGAAGCAATGGCATGAGTGCTGGTAATACATTTGAAGAAGCTGTTGTTCAGGGAATTTCTGAAATTATTGAGCGCTATGTTCAAAGAAAGATTTTCTTTGAGAAGCCTACATTTCCGGATATTCCTGAAAGTTGTATTGCAAAGTTTCCGTATGTGTATGAGATGTATAAAAAACTTGTTCAAAACAAGAATTACAAATATTTGCTGAAAGATTGTTCAGTCGGCGGCAAATATCCAGTAGCGGCACTGATTATTGTTGATAAAAGAACGGGCAAGTATGGCGTGAAGCTTGGATGCCATCCTGATTTCGGTGTAGCCATTGAACGCACATTCACAGAAGCTGCTCAAGGACAAGACATTCTCGAATATTCTGGTCGTAGCCAGGTAGACTTCTATAATATTGACGTTGACAATGAGATGAATATGTACAATACTTATAAGGTTGGTAAGGGACAGTTCCCATACCAGATTTTTGGTGTTGATAATACATATGAATTTAAAGAAGTCAAGGATGTTTCTAATCTTTCCAACGCACAGATTATGCTTGAATGGTGTCAGGAAATCCTCGGTGATGGATATGATATCTTGATTAGAGACGTATCTTATTTAGGCTTTCCCTCAGTTCATATCATCATTCCTGGTCTGTCGGAAATGTTCGATGCAGATGACAGTCGTTACAGAACATATAATACTCGTCATTTTGTCAGTGGACTGATTATGAAACCGGAATTAATCAATACTAAAACCAGTAAGTATTTGATTGCTACTCTTGAATATTTCTTAACAAGTATCCTTGAGAATTCAATCGAAACATACTATTCATGGTATGAAAAGGGCGAACCGCTTCCGTGTTCCAAGAGTGGGTTAGGCTGTGTATATATGATCGCAATGTGTCACATTTTGAATGGTGATTATCACAAAGCTGCAGTTAGACTGAAGAGTATGTTGAATGTTTTGAATACACCGGAGTATGATGAATTTGTTACCAAAGATGAGCTGACATTGTATCAGGTAATGTATTACTACTGTAGTGGTATGGAAGTTATGAATGATAAGGGAAAGGTAATCAGCTATCTTAAAAACTTCATGGAGCCACAGGTGTGTGATCGTGTGAACGAACTTCTTGGTGAAGAAAAAGACGTGATTATTAAACAGTATCCTTCTTATGAAGCATATTCAAAACAATATGAAGACGCCTTCTCAAAGGCTGATAATTATTTCATTCTGCGTGAAAAGTTGAAGGGTGCTCAGCAAAATAATCCAATTGATCAGATGTCTATCGGTCAATATTTTAATTAATCCGAAGGGAGAATAACTATGAAAGACTTGAAGAATGTTCAGGGTGTTACAGAGACTGAACTTGGTTTGCTTACTGATGAAGACATTTGCAAAGTAGTGAATGATGAAGTTTGCAAGGATAAGTATGTTGATCTTCAGGGTATTGGTACTGCAACAAAAGCTGTGACAGCTGCAAAAGCTGGTGCATGGGCAGGTTCAGCAGCTTCGCAGCTCTAATTTTTAACTAAAAATACAGTATACCACAGCAAGTATGGCTTGAGAATATTTAGCTAACGCTTGTTGTGAGTACACTGTCAGTGTAGAGGAGGCTGATTTCAGAATGGAAAAGAGTAACTGTATTGCAACAGAAAAGAAGGAAAGCATCGGAAAAATCATTGTAAAGGTAATCAGTTCCCTTGCAGTCGGTGCAGTTGCTGCAATTGGATTTGGCTATCTTGTAAGTACAGTGATGGGCTCAATTTTGAAGTAAGAATTATTAGGAGGTATGCATTATGGATATGATGGAATATGGTCTGCTGACCGAAGAAGAAATGAATGCAATTGATCAGGGAAGTGGACTGGCGGAGACTGGAAATGAAGAAGTGAAGTCCGCAGCAGCTGGTGCCGCTGGAGGTGCTGCAGGTGCTGCTGCTTCTGCTGGTGGTGCAGCTGCTGCAAATCACTAATTGTTGCTAATATGTTTTCTCGTAACTACGAGAGCAACTGGTAATTCTTGTAAAATCATTCGTTAATCAATAGTTTTTTGAGAGATTTACACATGAAAATTGTAAAACAAGGATCTCATTTTTGGAGATCCTTGTTTTAGTTAAGACATTATTTGCATACATATAGCTGAAAGCAATATGATATAATATCATTTTTATATGCTATTTATATTGAACATTATTATGGAGGGGTATATGGACGATAAACCTATCATTCAATGCAAAAATATCAATCTGAGTTTTAAGGAGAAGCAGGTTTTAAATAACATCAATATCACTATCAGTAAAGGAGAAGTATTTGGTTTATTAGGTCCGTCAGGTGCAGGTAAAACATCCTTGTTGAAAGTCTTAACAGGTCAATTGCTTCCTAGTCAAGGAGAGGCCAAGATTGAAGAGTGTTTAAGCACTGCATTTAATTTTGACATCTATAATGAACTAGGCATCGATTTGGAGGATTGCGGACTGTTTCAAAGATTGTCATGCTATTCTAATTTAAAAATAATTGCAATGATACATGATATAAAATTAAAACAAATTGATTATTGGCTTGAACGTGTAGGTCTTGCTGATGCGAGGAATGTAAGTGCGAATAAACTTTCTAAGGGTATGTCTCAGAGACTAAGTTTCGTACGCTCAATCATTCATAGTCCGCATATTTTATTTCTTGATGAACCTACAAGTGCATTAGATCCTGTAAGCACAAAAAAAATCCACGATATCATTTTAGAACTAAGGAATAATGGGACAACAATCATCATTGCCACACATGATATGCAAGAAGCATACAACTTGTGTGATAATGTCGCTTTAATTAATCACGGGAAGATGATTGAGTACGGCAACCCCCATGAGATATGCAAAAAGTATAATGAAAACAATCATATTATACTAAAACTTAAGAATGGTGAAGAGAAAGAGTATTCATGGGATGATAAAGATATAAATGAGATTGTTCAGCAATTGAAAGCCAATAATGTAGCAACTATCAACTCAACTGATACCAGTTTAGAGGATGTTTTTATTTTACTGACCGGAGAGGAGCTGAATGTATGAGCTTTCATAATTTAAAAGCAGTATTGTATAAGCAATTTTCGGATATGTCCAGAAATAAAATGCTGATTTTTATGATGCTCATGTATCCGATTTTGTTATTGATTTTCTACCTTGTACTTAAAAGTAATAACAAACAGGTGCTGGATTTCATTTTTCCTACGTTTGTAACAATGCATATTATCATGTCTCCGATTATTTGTTTTTCTAGTGTGATATCAGAGGAAAAAGAAAAAGGGACATTGAGAGTGTTGTTATTATCTGGCGTTAATGCGATTGAGTATTTTCTCGGTGTATTTTTATGCTTACTGTTTTTTTTAATGGTAAGTACAGTTCCGTATTATTTCCTTCTGAATTTAGCACTTAAGGAAGGTTTGCAATTGCTTTTAATATCGTTTATTGGTGTTAGTTGTTCTTCAATGTTAGGTTCAATAATCGGTGTTGTAGCTAAGAGTCAAATAGTAGTTGGAACAATTTCTTCACCAGTGTCTATGATAATAGGTTTATTACCTATGATGTCAAATTTTAGTTCAGACCTAAAAAAAGCTTCAGACTATTTATACTCTCAAAGAATATATGATTTTATTTATAGTTTTAGAGTAGATACAGTAAACATAACATCAAAAGACTTTATTATATTCGGATGCAATTTTGTCGCTTTTGCATTGCTGTTTATGATTGTTTACCGTAAAAAAGGTTTGGCATTGGAAAAATAAGGTGTTGTCATGTTTAATAAAGATGATTATGTAATATATGAAACAAATGATGATCATGTGTTACTTTATAATAAATATACAAAAAGAATGACATCATTAGTAAAAGGACAGTTTCGGTTGTTGATGCTGTATACTGAAGGGAAAACTACACCTGATAATGCAACAATAGATTTTTGGAAATCATCTGGATTGTTATCAGAACAGTCTTCAAATAGATGCAATTTAAGAACAAAAAGTTTTTACGAACTTGATAAAAAAATCAATTCAAATTCTTTTACAAAAACATTAGAGTTTATCCTTTCATATTTTGCATTTCCAGTATGGGTTACAATGTTTAGTTTACACTATGATAAATTATTTTCTTTCATTAGTAATTTGCAGTTGAAAGATGTAGTATATATTCCTTTTGTATTTATACTGTTTATTATTGGATTGTTGCTACATGAATGCTCACATATGATTGTAGCAATTAACAATGGGGCGTATGTTCCGGAATTGGTAATCGGTGTAAAGCGCCATGTAGTGTTTTACGGATATACCAGAATTATCGGTATAGAAAATATCATAAAAAGAAATAGAATAAAAATATATTACGCCGGAATTGCAATGAATTTTTTATCTTCAGCTTTTTCGTTGATATTATACTCAGTTCTTTCTTATGATCTTTGCCTAGTTGCTGCGCTTATCTTTATTTTTCAAGCATTCGCAAATTCATCTATATTTAATAACGGCGATGGTTATGATATGCTTTTTTGTATATTCGATCGTATTGGATTACCACGTAAATTCGGTCCAAAGTATCTACGTGAAAATATAGCCAAGAAGCGATGGGTTATAGTCTTTCCAATGATGAATATGTTTGGCACTATTGTGTTGCCTGCACTATTGATTATTTTAAGACTAAATAATTATAATAAATCGCTCATTTCGCCAAATGCATATTATGTATGTGTGCTTTCAATAGTTGTAATATGCTTTTTTGTTTCTTTTTTCAAGGTAAAACAACAGATATTATTGGCGATAATATCAATAGAAAGTATGTTGTTGACATTTCTTGCATTCGCTTTCTTTATTGACAAGATAATGATGCACACTCAAATATTAGTGCTGTCAATATTCTTTATTCCTGTTATTGAAAGTGCTTTTCATCTGATATTATCAGTATGTAGTAATATAGTATGGAGTTATACTTTAAAAATTAGAACTAAAACATAAGAGACACCTTTTAGTGGATTTACACCATGAAAATGGTTTTTTCTATCAAATGATATATTACGATACTAAATATTTTGTACTTATAATCAATGAATGAACAAAGCTATCTCTTATACCATAGCCTAATGGCGCACCCGTTTTCCGTTCCACACAAGTCCGATTAGTCATTGTGGAGCATACCACAACAGGCACAAACCCTATTGGAACTGAATAACCGCAAGCTCTCGGAAACGCTCTGTAAGCGTTTCTGAGGGCTTTTTCTTTTTGGCGGTTAGTTTTCCGCTCCGCAGACTCGGACGGTGCTGTGGGGCATTTCCGTTCGCCAGACGGTCAAGCTGAGGTCGGCTCGGCAATGCCGTGAGTGGATTCATACTCCCTGACACGGCGGTAAAAGGTGTTTGCCGACATATCCATTCTCCGCATAAAGTCCCTGCCAGTGATATTCTTCGACTTCCATTCCCCATAGAGCTGCCCGAACCTCGTCCAGTCGGTGGGGATAGGCTTTCGCCCGGTGTACTTGCCCTGAGCCTTAGCGATCTCGATGCCCTCACGCTGGCGCTGTTTGAGCTGTTCACGCTCCAACTGTGAGAGTGCTGCGAACACGGTAAGCATAAATTTGCCCGTAGGCGTGTCGGTGTTCTCCTTATGGCTGACAAGGGTAACACCCTTGTCGGTAAGAGTGTCGATGATGTTCAGCAAGTCTTTCGTGGAGCGTCCCAGACGGCTGATACTCTCGATATAGAGCGTATCACCCTCATGCACATAGTCAAGCATAGCCCTGAGCGGCTCTGCGAAAAAATCTCTGTAAATTCAAAAACTGTGATAAAAACGTTATGTTGTGAGCGGCTTGAATAATTAGCCGCTCAGATTTTTTACAGTATACAATGGATACTGTAATTTGTCAAGGTTCTTTGGATATCAGCCTGCTGGAATGGAGTGCAGCGGAATGGAATCAGGCTGAAATCCTGCGGCTCAGCCGAGCCTGTCGGGGTACATGATCTCCAGCTCGCCCAGGACTTTACCCCAGTTTCGCAGCGGAATAGTCCATTTTTTGGCAATCTCATGCGTTGCAAGATGCAGAGCCTTCAGGAGCGCTGTATCGCTCGGAAATACACTTCTTTGCTTATTCAGACGGCGATAGCCGCTGTTAAGGCTCTCAATAGCGTTGGTGGTGTAAATGACCTTCCTGACGTCGGAGGAACCGCAGGATCTGCTCGGCAATCGGTGGTATTCCACCAGCTGTAAAACGGCACAGGTTCTATTCTGCTTCGACTATCGCTGCTTAACTTCAAAATCCTTGCGGTTAATGTGTCAAGCGTTATTGACAATTTCAGGGCGTCCATGACATTATTGCGTCTATGCACGGTTTGATCTGATATAGCTTGTCAATCAGGTAGTGTGTTATGCTCTCAAAGACCGGTATCTCGATGACTCTCTTACCCTCAAGATTTTCAATGCCCTGCGGAAGAGTCGCTGTATCACAGTTCGGTGCGACCTGCAGAGCATAGGCGTTATCCTCATCAGGCACGGTAATAAATGGAAGCGCCGCGGCACAGCTTTCCTGAAGCGGCAGCTGAACGGTCGTGACAGTACAGTAAAATGCTGACTGTTATATGCTCTATACCCGTCTATGCGATACTTTCTGCAATCGTGACACCGCTTTTCAAGAAGCGTCTTGATGAGAAATTTGAAACCGGAGCGAATACGCAGTCTTTTCTTGTAGAATCTATCACAGGAGTTCAGACAGTAAAATCCTACTCATTAGAGCCGAAATTTGAAAAGAAGTGGGGAGATTTACAGGCGGAATATGTCAAAGCGAGCTATAAAACTTCTATGGTATCTGCTACGGCTGGAACAACAGGTCAATTCATTCAGAAAGTATTTGACCTTTTGATCCTGTTTTTCGGTGCAAAGGCAGTTATGGACGGTAACTTTACAGTCGGTCAGCTTGTGGCATTCCGTATGCTCTCTGGCAGAGTCAGCGGTCCTGTGCTACGTTTGGTACAGCTCTGGCAGGAATACCAGCAGGCATCCCTTTCCGTCAAGCGTATCGGTGATATTTTCAACACTGCACCTGAAGGGGTGAGGTTGATGGATAAGACGCAGAAGGACTATGTTCTCCGGCACAGCGGTAAGCGTGATACATCAATGAAAACTATCCGAACCTTACGCTCGGACAGGTAAATCACAACCACGTTCAGAACTTCCTCAACTACAAACTGGACAACGGCTGTAAGGGCAGTTCCATAAAGCAGTATTATCTCACCTTGCACTCCGCATTTGCGTATGCTGTAAAAATGGAGCTGATTCCGAAACACCCTATGGACAAATTGGCAGTGCCAAGAGCTGACAGACATGAAGCTACCTTTTATAATGCAGATGAACTGAATGAGCTGTTCAAGGTATTCAAAGACGATAAGCTTACGGAAACGATGCGAGTGTGATCTCAGACCTGTTCCGCAGCGCACTGAACGAGCTGGACTATAACGGCTTTAAGGAAAGTGACCTGTTTGACAGGATTGATTTTGCTGTACTGGATCGGACTTCGTCACAGTTCAATTATAAGCAATTTAAGAGGAATTTCGGCGTTTGATGATTTCAAAGTGCAATTCTTTCATTTCAAAGTGCCAAAATTGCACTTTGGAAGAACTACTGCCCCTTAATATTATCGCTTAACAGGAAATAAGAACCAAAATCTAATTTTATTTCACCGATTTCAGAATTATTTTCTGAAAAATGAGAATATAACTTGACAAACGGCGCATAATATCTTATAATAGAGTGGAGGAGGTGTAAGCTATGCTATGCCAGTTTACATTTAAGAACTATAAGTCCTACAGGGATGAGACGATCCTTGATATGCAGGCTGTGAGTAGCCAGGGATTTGAGCATTCGCTGCTTCCTGACGGAAATAAGCAGGAACTGCTGCCTGTAGCTGCTATCTATGGCCCAAATGCCGGAGGAAAGTCCAATGTTCTGGATGCCTTGAAGTGTCTGCATAGTCTTGTCGTATTCCCGATTCTTCTGTTCAGAGGTCAGACAACAGCACAGGCTGTAAACTGTGTTCCGTTTCTGTTTGACGAGAAGACACCGGAAGAGCCGACAGAGTTTGAGATTTTCTTTATCCCCGACGCAAAGTTTGAGTATCGTTATCAGATCTCTGTTCAGAAGGGAAAGATCGTTGAAGAGAACCTTTACCGCAGAAAGCTTGCACCGAACAGTCGTATCAGCACACTTTTTGAGAGAAGTGACGGAGAAATCAAGCTCGGAGCAAGCATCCGCAAGCAGTCGATCAACACCGAGGTCAACGAGCAGATGCCATATCTGTCATTCCTTGCAATCAACTATAAGATCGAGCCTATCAACATCGCTACGAAGTGGTTTGAGCTGTGTATCATCAAGAACTATGCAAACCCCTATGAGGAGATGCAGCTTGTGATGAGAGCAGACGAGGTATCCAAGAAGAAGCTCGTGGAATTCCTAGTAGATGTCGGTATCACGATCAGTGGAATCCAGTTCGTAAAGAAGGATGACGAGCATATTGACATTCTGTTTGATCACACCGTGAATAACCACACGTACCAGCTGCATCTTGCTGATGAGTCGGATGGTACGCAGAAGCTGTTTAATGTCCTGCCACTTGTGATTATTGCGCTGACGGAGGGACGGCTACTTGTATTGGATGAGCTAGATGCAAAGCTGCATCCGAAGCTGCTCAGATTCCTGATCATGCTCTTTAAGAATCCGGAGATCAATCAGCATAAGGCTCAGCTTATCTTCACATCGCATGATATCTCCACTATGAAGAGTTCTGTTTTCCGCACGGATGAGATATGGTTTGCCTATAAGAAGGACGACGAGGCAAGCGATCTCTATTCGCTGTATGAACTACGTGATGAGAACGGAAACCGTATCGGCCCGAATACAGCATACGACAAGCAGTATCTGGAAGGACGCTATGGTGCGGATCCGTATTTCCGCAACATGATGGAGTGGAGGTAATGACATGTCCAATAAACCTCCGAAAAAGAGCGATGAGAACAAACGCTGGCGCAAACCTCGTCGTGACAGAGGAAGCCGTATCAGCCCGGAGTATCACCTGATTATTACAGAAGGCTCGAAAACTGAGCCGCTGTATTTTGAAGGACTGAAAAAGGCTGTCAATCAGAAATATACTGGAAGAATCGAGATAGTCGGTCTTGGTGAGGGAGCGAATACCCTGACAATTCTTGATAAAGCAGAAAAGGAACAGCTCCGTTCTGGCGGAAAGTATCGTCATATCTGGATCGTGTACGATAAGGATGACTTTCCGGAGGACGATTTTGATAACGCTTATTTCCGCTGTCAGGAGTTATCCAGTTCTTCCGACACAGTCACCTACCATGCTCTGTGGTCGAATGAGTGCATAGAACTGTGGTTTCTGCTGCATTTTGAGTATCTACAGTCCAACATTCACCGTGACTTATACTATCCGAAACTCACAAAGCACCTCGGAAGCAAGTATATGAAGAACAGTTCCGATATGTTTGAGGTGCTGTATCTGCATCTTGACGAAGCTATCAGAAATGCAAAAAGACTGCTTCAGAACTATCCGGATGGCTCGGCACCGTCTCAGTGTGCTCCGGGAACCAGTGTGTATGATATTTTTGAGAAGCTGAAGGAGTATTTATGATATTTATGGACTATATTGACAGCAAGCCTCATTTTATGCTATACTATGACTATAAAGCATTCTGGCTATTCTCAAAGCCTCTTGGAATCAGCTTTGTAGCCGGTTCAAGAGGCTTTTTCTATGTGTATTATTGTTTTGGTTAAGGAGCGTGCATTATGAACAAACAAAGTATAATAGATCAACTTTCTAGTATTATTTCCGATTTTTCAAATAGAATACCTGTTGCTCAATATATTAATAGCAAAAGCACGGAATATAAAGATGTCGAAATAAAGCAGTTGACTGAACAACTGACAAAACTTAAAGATCTTTTAGGTACTAACGCGCTATATCAAGAAATCATTTCTAAGATTGGTTGCTCAACTACTGTTTCAAAAGAAAATGCAAAAATTATAAAAGAACAGTTACTCAAACTCAAATCTGATATTGAGGTAAAAAGAATACTAGTAATAGGTAATGGCTTTGATTTAGCGCATGGTTTCCCTACAAGATACTGCGATTTTCTTGATTTCTGCTTAAAAGTAAAATTGTTATTCTCTAATAATTCATCAAAGCATGATGGAAAATGGGCTAATGAGCTGATTAACAAATGGGAGTTTAATGATACTATTAAGCAGTTATTATATAATACATTCATTGGGTCTGTTGATAGCTACAAAAAATACATTAACGAAATCATAGAACTTATCGATTCAAATATATGGTATCAATATTTTCATGTTCTATTTATGGAGTCATCTTTAAAAAACAAGACTTGGATTGACTTTGAATCTGAAATCGCAAAACAAGTTAAAGCGGTTGAATCATACGTGGATGAATATTTAGGACAGAAAAAGGATACAATTGAGAAGCCTAAACTCCTCTCTTCCTATACAAAGGCAGTATCAGATCCGCTAAGTATTGACGATATAAACACCTTTATTTCTGATATGTATATAGATCTCAATCGGTTAACACGTGCACTAGAAATATATTTATCCGTATTTATTCAAGCTGTTCGAATCAAAAACAAAGTATCTGATATTGAGCCTTACAAGTATGACTATGTTCTTTCCTTCAATTATACCGATACATTTGAAAGATACTATTTAGACATAATGTATTGTGACTCGATTATTTGTTACCCACATGGAAAAGCTGATAAATCACATAGCATTTCGAATTGCAATCTAGTTCTTGGTATAGATGAATACTTACCAGAAGATTTGAGAGATGAAAAATTGACATTTTTACAGTTCAAAAAGTTTTATCAAAGAATTTTTAAAGAAACCGATAAGCATCATTCTAAATGGATTGATTCTATTCGTAGTAGTAAAACCAATAAATATGAAGTACATTTCTTTGGACATTCTTTGGATATCACAGATAAGGATATTTTGACGGCTCTTATTCAAAATGAAAATGTTCAAACTAAAGTGTTTTATTATGTAGCATATGAGGATGATAAATCCGATTTAAGTACCAAAATACACAATCTTGTCAAAGTGCTTGGACAGAAGGATTTGATTGAAAGAACGAGTGGTGGTGAAAAGAATACTATTGTATTTATTCCTCAAAAATTCACTTTATAAATAAAGAGGTACAAAAATGACTAGAAGAGAAACTTGTCCACAGTGTGGCTCTGTATGCGAATATGACGATAAATCTGTATGGGAAGGCAATCGCGAAATGGAGGATTTCTGTTGTCCTGTGTGCCATTATGTTTTAGTTACTGTGTTTACAGATCAGATTCCGAATGTTCGTTTGATCAAAAAAGGAAATTTGTCTGAAGATTAAACTTATAGTAATCACGATAAAAAGGGGATAAAAATGGAAATTATTCATTTGTCCACAACATGGGAACCAAGAAACGGTGCTTATAAAAATGCCATTGTTCTTTATGATGACAACTGGAATGATTACAGTTATCGTACAACTTTTCACATGGTATATTGTGATGGGAACGGAAAAGTTATTCAAATAGGCTATGTTAAGATTTACTGCTATGATATTGATGAGGAAAGAACAGTCAACTACAGCAGACCAGTTGCAAATGAAATTCCACATACAATAGATCACTTAGATCAGGAACGTTTCTGTTCGTTAGGCCAAGATTTAAATTATTATAAAAACTTAGAAAAATATTTACCACATGATTATATTGATATTCTAAAGAGAATATGCGACCTTGCATTTGATAAATCATTGCAAGATCGATTCATAGATGAAAAGGGAGTAAGAGTTTCACTTTTACGAGAGTCTAGCGCTGAAAAAGCACTCCGCGAAGCGTTTCTTGATAAAGAAAATATCGAGATAGAAACAGAAGATAAGGATATGTCTTTTAATTACACAACAACATTGCCATATTCAGATTTAGAATCAATATTTCACTTTAATTTTAGACGGTCTGAAACATTACCATATAGAATTAATATTCTCATTGGTAAAAACGGAACTGGAAAAACTGAAGTTTTGGCTTCACTTGCAAATTCTTTAAGTGGTATTTCATCATCTGCGGATGAGCGTATATGAATGTTTGGTGAAAAACGTCCTTCATTTGATCGAGTGATTTCTATATCATTTAGTGCTTTTGATAAATTTAGAAAACGAACTGCCTCTAATCATTATGAGTCAATAAGCTATATTTACTGCGGAATTCAATCGGAAAAAGGTGCATTATCATTAAATGATTTGCACAGCAATCTTTACTCTTCGCTTCAAACTATTAAAGAAAAAGGACGTATCGAATCATGGAAAAAAGTTATGAGCGAACTTATAGAAAAAGAACACATTGAATTAATTGAGAAAATAGCAAATGATCCTAATGGTGATATTCATTTAAGTTCTGGACAGCATATACTGATTTGCTCAATTACGGAAGCGTTAGCTAATATAGAGAACGAATCAATTATTCTTTTTGACGAACCAGAATTGCATTTACATCCAAATGCTATAGCGAATACGATGAGAATGTTCTATACGTTATTAGAAGAGTTTAATTCTTATGCTATTATGGCGACACATTCTCCATTAATTATTCAGGAAACACCTTCAAGGTTCATTCAAGCCTTAACTCGAATAGATAATGAATTAATTATCCGCGAACCAGATATTGAGTGCTTTGGAGAGAATATTACTACAATTACTGACGATATATTTGATGTAAATATTTCTGAGAGTTGCTACAAAACGGTTCTTAAACAGTTGAGCGATAAATATTCGATAGAGGAAATAATAAAATTATTTGAAGACAAATTGTCTTTAAACGCCATGATTTTCCTTAAAACCTGCTGCCGGGAGAATAATTGATATGAAAGCTCTAGGATATGTTAAGGCATTCAGAAATAGCAACGAAATACTTGATAAAAACAAAAGATTGTATAAGCAAACAAAAGACAATAAGTTCAAGAAGGATCGACCTCTACTAGAGCAAATCGAATCCGCAGTGTTTAATAGATATTGCCTATATCTTGACAATCAACATAATTTAGACGCAATTACTCCTATAGATAGTTTTAAAGCTTATGAAGACATCATGCGTAAATCGTATACAAATAGTAAGTTTTTTAAGACTGAACGGAAGGCTATATTTGATAGCCTTCCAAGAGGAAGAAAAACAATATGTCCTTATTGTTTAATATCTGATTCCAGCACATTGGATCATTATTTTCCAGAAGCGCTATATGCTGAATATATCATTTTTACACCAAATCTAATTCCATGCTGTGAAAAATGCAATGAACTGAAAAGTAAAAGTATACGAAAAACAATACATTTTTATTTTGACGATATTTCTCAAGTAACTTATCTAAACATTTCATTAAGTATAGATTCTGGCATTCCAGTAATCAACATAGAACTTGATCCCAGTACGCCGCCTTTGTTAATAAAACACTTTCATCAGTTGAATTTAATTGCCCGATATAAAGAAAAAACATCAGATGAATTAACGCAAATATTGGAGATGCTATGTGAGGCTTATTCAGAGAATAACTATGATGGCTTAATGGATATGTTTGTTTACAAAATTAGCTCATTAAAAAGAATTTATGGTTCTAATTATTGGAAGGCATGTCTGTTGGAAGCAGTTTTCAAATCAAGAAATGAAATCCTACAAGTGATTGCGAATGAGTCACTAAAAAAACACTATTGTAAATTCAAAATCGTTCAGCAAAACATAAATACTACGCGAATTATAATGTGAAGAAGAAAACGATAGCTTTTAGCCCAAACAAAAATGCACCCTCTGTTCAATCAGAGGGTGCATTGTATCAAAATAAGCGTTTTTAGCCATATCAGCACCCCAATTTTGATACGATTGAAGTTGGGGTGCATTATTCTGTCTAAATGTAGGAAATACGCTGATTTTTAGAGCAATAAGAAACGGTAGGAAATAAGGCATAAGTGCCATATAAGGGTACGAGTCCTCAATATCGGGCGAAAATGGGCGGACAAAGCTCAAAAGTCAACGATAGCCCAAGTTACCGTTGATTTTTGTAACGAAATGCGAAAATAAAAAGGGTGCATTTTGATGATTTTTTCGGGTTATCGTTGACTTTTGTAACGAAACTCGGAAATGGCTGTAAATAGGCATAAAAAAAGAGGGGCTGCGGATGAACCAGTGTGAGAAGTATCACATTGGTATCCACAGCCCCTAAAAATATTTATTTCACTTCGATTTCCATGCCGTTCCGCAGCGTGAAGGTCAGCTTGCCGTCTGTTTCCACGGTTGCTTTTTCAACAAGTAGCAGCCAAAGCTTACTGTCAAAGGTGTCGGTCACGATATCTTCATGTTCCATCGTCCGAATCAAACCTTCGAGCAGTTCCTTGCGGGATAATCTTTCAGCCCGCTTATTCAGGAGGTCACGCAGAACCTTTTCCATATTGACTTTCTTGGCATTGTACTCCGCCATTTTCTTTTTATAAAAGTCCTCGTCCTGTGCTTCCATAGCATTTTCCTTGATGAACTCCTGCATGGAAGCTGTCAGCTCATTTATGCGGGCGTACTGTGCTTCGATTTTTCTGTCCAGTGATGTGGTGTTGGAGAGCAGCATAATGACCTCTCGGCAGGAAATAAGAAAATCGTCCTTGTCAGCACATATCTGGTTGCAGACTTCAATAAAGCGTTTTTTAATGTCGTCCTCATACAAATGTGGCGTGGTACATTTCTTTCCGTTCTTGAACTTGTGGTTGCACTGCCAGATCACACGGCGGTATTTGGAAGTTGAATGCCACACTTTAGAGCCGAAGAAGCCGCCACAGCAGGAGCAGACTATTTTCGCCGAGAAGATGCTGCTTCCGCTGTACTCCTTGCCGATGCCCTTGCGTCTCTCCATTTCTGCCTGCACCAGTTCAAATTCTTCCGGGGCGATGATCGCTTCATGACTGTGTTCCACGAAATACTGCGGAACTTCCCCCTCGTTGACTTTCGTTTTCTTAGTCAGGAAGTCCACAGTGAACTTTTTCTGCAGCAGAGCCGAGCCTTTGTACTTCTCATTCGTCAAGATACTTTTTATAGTAGTGCTGTGCCATGCCGCACCGCCGCCGGGAGTGGGAATCTCCCTCTCAGTCAACATTTTGGCAATTTTGTATGGTGACATCCCGTCCATGAAGGACTTGTAGATGAGGCGGACAACCTCTGCCTCCTCCGGTACGATCTCTGGAAGTCCGTCCTCGCCTTTACGATATCCCAAAAATCGTCCGTAAGGCATTGTGACCTTGCCGTCCGCCATACGCTTTCGCTGTCCCCACGTTACGTTCTCAGAAATACTTCTCGACTCCTCTTGGGCTAAACTTGACATTATCGTAATAAAAAGTTCACCTTTTGAGTCCAGCGTGTAGATGTTCTGCTCCTCGAAATAGACCTCAACGCCCTTTTCTTTCAGCTTTCTAATCGTAGTCAAGCTGTCCACAGTGTTACGGGCGAAACGGGATACCGATTTCGTGATGATAAGATCTATCCCGCCCGATAAAGCGTCCTCGATCATTTTGTTAAATCCGCTTCTGTGCTTTGTATTTGTCGCCGAGATTCCTTGATCCGTATATACGCCCACAAATTCCCAGTCATCACGCTTTTTAATGTATTCAGTGTAGTAGGATACCTGTGCATCGTAGGAAGTCTTCTGCTCTTTGGAATCTGTCGAGACTCTTGCGTATCCGGCAACCTTGCGTCTTACAGGCTGATTTAAAGGTGTAAATGTTGCACGATTAAGTTTTGCCGGAATAATTGTTACTTGTTTACTCACTTCTTCCTTCTCCTTTCTTTTGCAGCCGCACCTTTCTTGCCGCACTCTGCTGCCTGGGAGCGTTTCTCCGCTGTCCATGCTTCTGATCTGGAATGATCCTGCCAGTGAACCGTCTGCTCATGACCGTCCTTGAAAAGAAAAGTCAACACATTCGGTCTCGGCACGAGAATGCTCTCAATCTCAGACTGGAATACCTCGTTGTCAAACTCATCAAGCTGCAAGACCTCACAAACCTTGTCATACAGGATATCTTCGGGTATCTGCTTCGACTTTGGACAGAATTTTTTGCCCCTTGCGTTGTAAGTCCAACAGATCCACAGGGTACGGTATTTTTGCACTTTTCTGCGGTAGTATTTTCCGCAGCAGCCGCAGTGAATCATACCGGTAAAGGGGTAGGTAACGGTTGTCGGCTTATCCGGTGTAAAATACTCTTTTTTCTCCTGCAGAAGATTCTGTACAGCAATGAAGGTTTCTTTGCTGATGATGGGTTCATGTGCTTCTTCCACATAATACTGTGGCAGTTCACCGTGATTGGGCATTTTTCGCTTTGTGATATGATTCTCACGGTAGGACTTTTGCAGCAGAATGTCACCGCAGTATTTTTCATTTTTCAGAATGCGGCGAACCGACCACGCAGTCCACAAGCCGCCGCCCTTTGTCGGAATGCCCATTGCAAGTAGTTTGTTGGCGATTGCATTTTTGCCCATGCCGCTGAGAAAGTCATTGAAAATCATTCTGACGATTTCTGCTTCTTCGGGAACGATGATAAGCGTCCCGTTTTCATCCCGCTTGTAGCCGAGCATGGTAATGCTGCCGAGCCTGCCTTGTTCAAAATCCTTGCGGATGCGCCATTTCTGATTCTCACTGACTGAGTAACTTTCTTCCTGCGCATAAGAGCCTAAAAGCGTCAGCATGAACTCCCCGTCCGGGCTGATTGAGTGGATATTCTGCTCCTCAAAATAAACATCCACACCCAGCTCTTTCAGCTCACGGACGGTTTCAAGCAGCGTGACGGTATTTCGGGCGAACCTTGAAATCGACTTTGTTATGATAAGATCGATGCGTCCGGCACGGCATTCCGACAGCAGTTTTTGAAAATTCTGCCTGTTCTCCTTGGTTCCGGTCAGGGCTTCATCTGCATACACGCCGCAGAACAGCCATTCGGGATTGCTTTGGATCATTTTGTTGTAATAGCTGACCTGCGCTGACAAGGAATGCAGCATTGCGTCTTTGCCGCTGGACACTCTGGCGTAAGCTGCCGTTCTCAGTAGCTTTACTTTTTGTGCGTCGGGGAACTGAACCCTCTCTACGATGCGTTCTTTATTCTCCACACAGCACCACCTCCTCGCTTACCATATTCGCTCTAAAACCGCATAAAGTCAAGGATTTTCAGCGAAATATGCTGCACGAAGATACGCCGTATTTCTCTGCTATCATTGTATCAATTTTGGCGTACTCTGCTTTGGTGATAAGAGACTGTTTCAGCAGGGAGCGAACCCATGACATAACCGTCTGATAGCGGAATATCTTATCGTACAGCTCACTTTTTGTCATGATATACCTCCTTGGATTTTCCGTAGCAGGAACGAGAGCAGTAAATGCGGTGCTTGCTTTTATATGATAAGAAATGCTCCTTGCAGACTGGACAGATACGCTCAATCTGTGATTCTCTGGGAATCAAAGCTGTATTTTCAGCCCACCACAGTTGGCGGCACTTATCGGAGCAGAATTTTTTTACTTTACGATGCTCGGTTTGTGTTATACTTTTATGACATTGCAGGCAGAAGTGTACTTTAGATCCGGTAATTCGGCCTGACAGGATATTGTTTCTCTTGCAAAAGGATTTGATCGTATTTATAGAAAGTCCGAGCTGCTCGGCAATAGAAGTAATTGGTACTCCTGCGTCACGCATAGAAGCGATTGCTTGCTTTTGCTCATTTGTCATTGCATACCTCCTCGCAGATGTAGCTTCATATATGAAAAAAGAAGGGCAGAGAAAAATCCCTGCCCTTCATGCGGATCACGCTTTCACGAGCGTACCTTTGTAGGTGTCATTGCCGATCTTGATAGTTGCGGTCACGGTAGAGTCCTGCTTGTCCACAGACTTTTCTTCCGCAGGTGCAGGTTTGGCGGCACCGAATCCGTTCAGTCCCTTGCTTTTGATGATGGTCGGGAAATCCTTGTAGCAGATATCCAGATCCACATTGCCGTTGATGCCTGCAACCTTACCCTTTTCGGAATACTGCCAGACCGCATATGTGCCGCTGTAGTTGGTCTGATTGACCCAGTGCGCCAGCCAAATAGTGTAGCGGCTCTTGATATCATCGGCAGTATGCGTTGTGAGAGAAGATGCCGAGCCATAAAGACCGACAAAGTAGCCTGCGGACTCAACACGCTCCAGAAACGCCCTCATAATAGCGGAGACCTTTTCCTTGCCGAGATCGAACTGCTTTTTCTCTTCAAGGTCGAAGTACACGGGAATCTCGAACTGCTTTCCTTTGATAACCGAGAGGAACACATCCGCTTCCTGCCTTGCCTCATCCTCGTCCATCGCATAGGAATACCAATATGCGCCGACTGGGATGCCGGCGGCTTTTGCGCCTGCGTAGTTGTCCTCGAACTTCTTGTCCTTCTGCACTGCCAGCTTACCGTACCCCGCACGCAGGATAGCAAAGTCAATGCCGTCAGCTTTGACCTTCTGCCAGTCAATATCGCCGTTGTGAACGCTCACATCAACCCCCTTCATATCCTCACCCCCGAAATACTTGTAAAAATCATCGGTCACAGAATTGTTGCCGTGGACTTCATCTCCGTACCATTTTGAACCGGTTCGCACATCAACGTGCGTGTACTGGTATGCGGCAGTGATATTTGCAATGCCCGTGAAACCGATATCCTGCGCCTTGCAGCAGACGGTCTTGCTGGAAATAGGCTGTCCGTCCTGACCGTAACAGCAGATATCCGCTGCATTGCCGAGTGTGTGCTGTCCCGTACCGCTGCCGCCGACATTCTTATCGTGAGTGACACAGCGGAAACCGGATGTTACAATGATCTTGGAGCAATTGAGAGCCGCATAGAGCTGTTCGAGTTTCTGTACCAGTTCATCAGAGATACTGAATTCATGCTCCTTTCCGCACTTACAGCGGAATTCCTTTGCATTGAAATGCGGAGTAAGCTGTGTGGTATCATCATATTTGTAAGTCTTGATCATTTTCTTTCCTTTCTGCGAAAATTCGCTGTTTGTAGGCTTGACAAACAAATTTAAAACTGCTATAATGAAGAAAAACACGGAGGTGCATGAACAATGCCGAGAAAAGCAAAAACAGCCACTACACCCACACCTGTCGTTGAGGAAAAGCCCGTAAAAAAGCGCGGCAGGAAGCCAGCGGCAAAGAAAGCTGAAACTATCGTTGAAACTGCTCCGGTCATTGCAGAACCGATTACAGAAGTTGCTGCTGTTGCCCCTGCCGCTGAACCTGTAAAGAAAACACGCAAGCCGAGAGTGAAAAAGGCTGATAAGAAAGCAGAACCTGTTCTCTCAACGGTTGTTCAGGTTGGCGATGCGGAATACGATATTACAGATATCGCTGCAAAGGCATACAAAAGCTACAAGTCCACGCACAAGCGTAAGGCAGTAACAGAATTCCGTGTTTATGTCAAGCCGGAAGAAGGCGCAGCATACTACACTGTCAACGGTGAAGGTGCTGCTGACTTTAAGATTGATCTTTGATTACATATCCACCATCTCCAATATGATGCAGTCGAGAATTATCCCGGCTGCATTACTTTTTATCATCCTCCATCTTATCGATCATATCCTGAATTTCGTCATCAATATGGGCTGCTCGTTTCTGAAGAACCTCGATAGCCTTTTTGATCGCAGGCGGATATGGGATGCCCATGAGACTGGTGTTCTCAATAATGGAAAGCAGCTCATTCACGCAAAAGCCGATACAGGTCGCATCACGGATATATGTGGTTCCAATCATGATGTCCATGCGGACAGCCACAACGACCACGAGCAGAATGCAGAACTTCTTTGCAAGCCCCACCCATCCTGCTTTGGAACTGAGTCTGCCGGTCTTGCTGTGCTTGGATTTGCCCATAGATGCGGCAATCAGCCCGGTTGTGAAGTCGATTGCCATGAACAGCACAAGTGTAATCAATGCACTGTCCCAACCGCCGAGCAGTGCCGCAAAAAAGCCGCCGATCACTCCGGCGGCAGTACAAATATTTTCTTTCATTCAATCATCCTTTCTCAAATTGTCACATCCACAACCTTCACAGAACGGATCATCGGGCTTGTGTTGTCTGTCACCGCCTTCCACGCAAGGTAATACTCGCCGTCAGTGATTCCGCTGCATTCATGCAGGACATTGATATAGTTGCCGACAGAGCCGAGCCAGCCGAACGGGATGGAGATAGCGGTGTTACTCTGAATCGCCTCATAGACATATCTCGCAACATCCGCAGGAGCAAGTGACTCATTGCTTTTCGGAACAAGCCAAAGTTCACCGATATCGGTTGCACCTGACTTGTAACTCAGCATGATCTTACGATTATTGCTGATACGAACCGACTCGACACACATGGTGTAGATGACCGCACCCCAGTTGAAGTCCGGCTGATTATAGTAGATCGCATAGCCGTTCTCCTCACAGCAGAAATGCTCATAGGATTCGGTGAATCCTGCAAGGGAGCGATATCCGTCATTATAGAAGGTGTACACCTTCTCGCCGTAATCATGGAGTGCGTCAATGGATGCTTTGAAGAGCGTAATATCCGGCTTTGTCTGTGGAATTTGCAGCACCTTCGGCACGAGCGTATTCAGCTTTTCGGATTCCGATGCCTGTACGCCCATTGTCACAAGGTTTCTCGCAAGCTGATCTCTCTGCGCATCCAATGCAGTCAGGTAATTTGCAATACTCATGTCTTCACCTCCACAATATCAGCAAGTGCGGTTTCGACACCGGAAAGCGCATCCTCCAATGCAGCCAGACGGGTATTGATCTCCGTGATAGATGTTTTTGCGCCCTGCATATCATAGAGAATTTCGGTCTTGAAACGCTCGAAAACGCCCTCATTGACACCGACACGCTCATTCAGATTCATCGCAGCAGTGTATGCCTCGTTCCAGCGTGTGACGTGGGATTCCGTGATACTGTTCAGCGTTGTGAGGTTGTGGTGCCAGTGCGCCTGCCCGACCACAGTAGAAATGGACGAAAGATCGTCAAGCATCTCCTGCGTGATACTGTCGATTATAGCCTTGTTGGAATGAGAATGCGCCTGTGCCGAAACCTCACTTAGTCCGGTAGACAGTCCGTGCAGAGCGTCCGCTGTCTGCGCATGGAAAGCTGCTTCATCACGCATATACTGCTCTGTGATCGTATCCAGTACATCTTTGTTGGAATGAGAATGCGCCTGCGCCGAGACTTCGCTCAGTCCGGTAGACAGACCGTGCAGAGCGTCTGCTGTCTGTGCGTGGAAAGCGGCTTCATCACGCATATACTGCTCGGTAATGGTGTCCAGCACATCTTTGTTGTTGTGGGTATGCGCTGCAGAACTAATCGGAAGCAGAGCCTCCCGGATATCGTGAATATCATAATTCGTGGCATCTTCAAACTGCTGCAAGCCCTGTAAATCTTTGAGAAGAGCCGCAGTCAGGGCGTTCAGCACATCAAGATTCGCATGACTGTGCGTACTCGGTCTGAGATTTTCCACAGCTTCATTCAGCGTCTGAATCTCATAGGTGGTGCTGTCCTCAAACTGCTGCAAGCCGTCAAGCTCCTGCATCAGTTCCGGTGTCAGGCGGTCGAGTGTTTCCTTGTTGGGATGAGTATGCGACTCCTCCGCTACGGGCTGAATGACAGTCTCCACAATGGTCTGCACTTCCGTTGTTTTCGGGTACTCCGACATATCCGGTGTGATGCCATCTTTGCCCTTCAGACTTTCCAGCCATTCTTCCTCCGTGCCGACATAGCCGTGCTCTACTGCAATCTCATAGGCACTCTTGCCATCAAGTCCATGCTCCGCATCCTCTATACGCTTCAGAAGCTGCGTATACAGATCGGGGGCCGGAGGAATCGGCGGATCATCACCCTCAAAGCCGGATTCTCGGATATTCAGTGTTACGGGAACGGTTGTCGCTCTCACAGTGGTGTCGGATTCCGTATCATAGCCAAATACAGCCATTTTCACCGCACCTGCATGAAGCTCTGCGGGCAGATACAAGGTCGTTCCGTCCGTGCCGAGAACAACGGAATACACCTCATCGCACTGTGAAAACTGCACGACCTTGTGAAAACGCTTCCAGTCGCCGTCAAATTTGAATTTGAACTGTACATACTGGATTTGGTGGTCTGCGAGAATCTCTCGTTCCACAATTTCGATGCTCTGGTTCTTTACAAGGAATTTCCACATTAATCACGCACCTCCGTCCATTCGTGGGTTTCTGAATCATACTGCATATATCCGTCAAGGCAGATAACCTTTTCAAGAGTGCCGCCACTCTGTACGCCTCGTCCGTCCCAGTTAGACTGCTTAGTAACCGCTGCCCACTCATCAGGCGTTCCCTCATAAGTGATCTCACGCAACGGTGTATAGTTTATCATGTGAGAGCAGACCTTTTTCACATTGTGGCTAAGAGTCAGGCTGGTAAGCGGTGTGCTGACAAAACAGAATCCCGGAACTGTTTCACACTCTACACGAGCAGAAGACAGTGTACGGGAATCCATGAACAGATAGGTGCCGAGCGTTGTCAGCGTTGCAGGGAGCGTCACAGATGTGAGTGCTTCACAGGCAAATGCTTTTTCCCCGATAGTCGTAATTGATGCAGGGATATTAAGCTCAGTAAGTCCGCCATGCGAATACATAAAGAATGCACGCTCTCCGATCTCGGTCAGACTCGTCGGGAAGCTGACAGACTCCATATTGATGCAGCGTTCAAAAACACTGCTACCGATAGCAGTAATACCTTCGGAAATAACAAGCGACCGGATATTTTCATTTTCCCAGAAAGGCGAATCTCCAATATCGTAATCGTAAGTCACACCAGTCCCATGCAGAAGCAGCTTGCCGTTTTCATACAGTACATAGTGGATATTCTCACCGCATTTTCCGATTTCTACGATACCGCCGATAATATCATCGACTTCGGTCTGAAGCGTATCGACTTTGTTTGTTAGTTCAGAAATCGTGTCATTGTACTCCTGCATATCCGCTGTAATTTGAGCAAGCTGTGAGAGCATATCCGTCACCTTGCATTTTCCAAGAATGCACTTGCAATAACCGCAGACATTCTTGTCCTCACGATAATCGTACCAGTCACGCTCTGTAAGATCGGTCGCACCCGGATTCAGCCGCACCGCATACAAGAGTAGTCTTGTTTTATATTCATCTGTCGGCAGTGACGGAAGACCCGGATTCTCCGCAGGCGTGCCGGGCGTAATCTCAAGAGAGACATTTCGTACCGATTCTCCGACATCAAGCAGAATGGAGATTGCCACATATCTCGGCAGGGATTCATCCTGAAACTCCGTCAGGTCAATGGTGTAGCGGGAATCGTTGACGAAATAATGTCCGTCGATCCATGCTTTACCAGTGCCAAGCCTGACTTTGAGACCAGTGTCAGCAGCGGTCAGCTTGAAGCACTGCCCGTAGGTGTCGAGGATGCCATTACAGATGATACTGCCGAGATACTCTGTGAAATTCTCCGCTGTATAGGTTCTGTCAAGCCCTTTTGAATTGAAAAAGCCGCATGAAAAAGCCATAATATCATTCCTTTCTGAATGTCGGTGTCAAACTTCTGCCGTTCTGGTCGAAAGCCTCGATCATGCCGATGAGCTGCACTTTCGGTTGGATCATTCCGAAACGCTTATGCTCTACGGTCACATAGTCACCGACAAAATAATCACGGTTGTAGACATACTGAGTCGAATTCGCCGCTATCTCAGATTCGGATGCAGTTTTCGGATCGACCAGCTTTTCCGAGCCTCTTGTTTTCAGTAGCTCGATATACTTCTCCTCCGGAATAGGCACTGTCTCACCCTCGACCTGTTCTTCCTCAGAGATATCCTTTGCATCCACATATAGCTCGTAGCGGTCAAGATAAGTTGGCTCATCTCCGGCACAATATGTTGTGTGCTTGCGTTCAGAACCCTCACCGTGGCCGTAAATGTAGGCGAAGTTGCGTGTGATAGCTGAATCGGAAGCATAGGAGTATGAAAGCAGATTGCTGTAGGCATCGGAAAAGATAATATGCGGCTCTATATCCTGTGTCAGGCTGCGGTCAGTACCCTCAGAGAGATCAAGCACCATTTTGTATGTCTCGCCGCTGTCCTTCACAAGCCGGATATTCGCTGTACCGCCGATCTTTTCGCAGATGGTATACACCCATTCCATCAGATTCGCATATGACACCTGCAATGTTGCCGTCCGCTCCCAGCAAGCACCCGACACAGTTCCGAGGGAAAGCCCCGGAATACGGCGGTTATCCTGCTGTATTGCATTTAGCGTGACTGCATTGCGGACGATATCACTGTAAGCCGTATCCGCAGTGATAGAAAGCGTAGGATTAATGATACGACGTTCCAGCAGACACATAAGGAATCTGCCTTTTACGGTCAGATAGTCGCCGTTCTCTGCATCGGTGTCGATCTGTACGGACTCAATAATTCCGAAATGTCGGCTGTCATCATCTCTGCCGACAATGCGTCCGGTCTGGAAGATTTCAAGATTTTCCGGATTGGCGGCGATATAAACCTCAAAGCTGCCGCATTGGTAGTATTCAATGTCCCACAGGAGTGAGGAAAAACTATCGCACACCGCTTCCAGCGTGATCGTCAGATTGCTTTCATCCGCAGCCATGTTATACACTTCGATCTGCATATCACACCCCCAGATAAGCGTTTGTGTGGACGATAGTTACCCTCAAATTTTGCAGTCCTGTTCCGCGAAGATAGAAGCGGTTTTTGCCCTCACGCAGCGTCAGCCATGTTGAGCCTGAAACAAGGCGGTTGATGATATTTGTCTTGACACCGCCTCTGTCCAGTGTGACCGTCTTATGACCTGTCTTTGTCGTCACAGTAATGATGTCGCCTGCAAGAATTTCGCCCGTGATTTGCAGATATTCGTCCGTATCCGCATTATACAGCGTGGGAGAACGTGCATCTTCGAGGGCTTCAATTACGAGTGTGAAGCCGGTCTCGTCACCGTCATTGATGATCTCCATGATGTTCTGCGTATTGTATTTGCCCAGTACAAATGGCTCCGGATTAGATTCTGTCGGGAACGGGAATGTGAATGCACCTGTGATCTGGCTGTAATAAGCCATGACAGATTCCGTAGAATACCAGTAGATATCCGGGCAGAGAATAGAGATCTGTCCCGTGACAAGCTGCTCGAAGTTAGACACTTCACAAGTCTCAACATAGCCTTCGGTGAAAACATCGATACCTACGGTCTTGTAGTAGACCTTGACATAGCGGCTCGGTTTCACTACTTTGTATAGCTGATGCCTTCGGGCTTCTACGCCCACGCCCCGCATCTCAAAATGAATGACCACATTCCGCTTCTCAATGAAGGCGTTGTTCAAGTAGCTGCCGTCCATGCCTGCATAACCGGAGGTGCTGATCGTTCCGGGCGGAGGCGACAAGCCCTCAATCTGGGAGGTCATATATTGGTTTGCCGTAGCCGTCATGTTGATCTGTTCACCGGCTGCATTTTCTAATATAAGGCTGAAAAACATGGTATCACCGCCTTTACTTTTCAATTGAATTGATGTATAATAGAGATATGTAAACAGCATATTACTTGCAATGGGAGGTCAAGACTATGAACAATAATGATATAAGTAGCACCGAAAAAAACTCTGCAATCTTTAGTTTATTTAAATGTGATGATATGAAGCAACGTCAAATACTGTTTTGCTGTCAAAACAGTCTACTGAATGGTGTTCGTTTTATTTTCTTTGACCACGCTTCCACAAATATTGGTTCAACATTTGATGAGATTACGATTCAAAAGCATGAAGATTTATATGAAAAGTTTCATCTATACGGAATAGGAGACTATACTAAGGCATTTTTAATAGATCGTAACCATGCAATGCCGGGTGTACCAAGTATGTATGAAGCATCAAAAACCGCATACTTTGATTTAAATATTCTTATTGACTTGCATCAATTATTAACCAATCAAAGCAAACGTATTGATTGCGAAAAATTCAAACATTATCTTGATTATTTAAAATCCAACGGATTTTTAATGAATATTGATCATGCAGTTCTTGAAAGAGTTGCGACACTTGGGAGTCCTTCTTCGGAAATGGAACTGAGAGCAACAGTAAAGTCATATTGTCTTTTCCTTCAAAAAGAAATTGGAGATTTCGATATCACAAACAGCACATTAACTGAACAAGACAATTCTAACATGACACAGTATCTTGATGAGAGAATCGAATTTGATTCTCAAAATTTAAGAGATTACTGTGCAATCTGTTGCCTCATTGAAAAAGCGTATTTATTAAAGAAAGATGGACAGTACAATAGTAATAAGCAACGAGTAGTTGCACTAGTTGAATATTCACTCTATGAACTGTTTTGTAACATGGAAAATGAACTATTGTTGTTATCCAAGTACCTATTTAATGAACAAAGTGTCAATTCTTTTTTTCACAAGTTAGATCGCAAATCAAAAATAGTTGAGGAAATCAGAAATACAGCATGGGATATGTATCAACTTCGTCTTTTAGAATTTGAGTTTGCTAAACAGAACTGTCATAATTACAATCAGCTTGTTTTCCCATATTACGCAACACATGATCAAGGGCTATCTAACATTATAGAACTGAATCCTGTACTATGTATAGCTTTAGATAATGGAGTGCCGATTCCGTTTCACAAGTATCGAATAAACGACAGCATTAAAAATTATCAGGAAATGGTGGAACGAGCTGGGACAGAGCAATTTCGTAAAGAAAAGGCTCAAGAAATTGATTATATGGCTATTCGCAATAATCTTGAAAAGCGTATTTCAGAGTTATCGATATAAAAGGGGGCAGGATAACTCCCGCCCCATTACACATTCAGCGCATTCCGCGTCTGACGATAGATTTCCAGCCGTGACAGCGATTTCGGACTATTATTGGTCTGATTCACTGTGCGGCTGTTGTCGTTATTGTAGTTGTTGACAACGGTCGTACCGCCTGCGCCCACCATTGCGCCGGTCACACCGGACATATCCACATTGAAGTCGGAATTCATCGCAATCGTCATAGCGTCCGCAACACCGGAAATTGCCTTCTCAACATACTTCTTGCTCTTGTTGATGCCGTCTGCGAGTCCCTTCATAAAGTCTGGCATCCAGGATTCAAATTCCGACAGAGGGCCTTTATCCGGTACAGAGAAATGCAGATACTCACTGATTGCTCGTGCTACATCCGCAACAGTATTGATGAGATTACCGAGCATATAGTTCAGACCGTTGATGAGATTCTGCATGAGGTCACGCCCCCACGACCACGAGCTGTTGACTTTCTCCATGACCGCCTGATATACCGCATTCATCGCTCCGGTCACTGCATCACGCATACCGCCGAGCCTGTCGTTGATGCCGTTTTTGATGTTATCCCAGATCGACAGCACCGCATCTTTGACCTGATTCATCGGATTCCGGACAATATCCGGCATTGCATTCCAGATCGTCTGCACCACGGATTTGATGCCGTTCAGGGCTGTATTTACCACATCCTTCGCAGCATTCCATGTTGTCGAGATCACATTCTTGATGTCAAGCTGCCCGGTATTGATGAGATTTTTCAGAGCAGTCCACACTGCCGTCACGATCTTTTTGATACCGTTCAGCGCAGTCTCAATAACGGTCGCCGCCGCTTTCCATGTGGTGGTGATGACCTTTTTGATGTTATCGAGCGCAGTTTCAATCACAGACACAATGGTTTTCCAGCCGCTTGTGATGCCGCTTTTGATCTGCGACATGGTCTTGTCGATTGCAGCATTGGCGTTCGACCAGACCGTTTTGACGGTTTCAAAGACCTGTTCCATGAAACCCTGCACTGTTGTAACAACATTGGAAAGTGCGCTTTGAATTACACTGCTGATTTTCTCAGCCAGTCCGCCTGCAAAGTTATTGACTGCATCGCCGACCACATTCGCATTGGCGTTGATACCGTCCGCAAGTCCCTGCATGAAGTCAGGCATCCAGCTCTCGAAATCCGCAAGGGGCCCCTCGTCAGGTACAGAGAAGTGCAGGAAGGACTTGATCTTGTTAGCGACTCCCTTTACAGCATCAGAAACCTTATTGATACAGCTCTTGATACCATTCACAATTCCGTTGATGATATCTGCACCCCACTGGAATGCCTGAGAGCCGAGATTCTTGATGAAGTTGACTGCGGCATTGAAGCCGTTGACGATAGTGTCTTTGATTGCCGTGATCTTCTGTGTTACGGCATTTTTCACGCTGTCCCAGATGTTCGATACCGTTGTTTTAATGGCGTTCAGGATATTTGTTACTGTATTTTTTATGCCATTCCAGATGTTGGAGACAGTAGAAGAAATAGTATTCAGGACGCTGCTGACGAATCCGCTGATAGCATTCCACACCGCAGATACAACAGCATGAATGGCATTCAGCGTATTCGTGATGTGATTTTTAATGCTCTCCCAGATAGAAGAAATCACAGACCAGATCGCATTCAGTATTCCGGAGATAAAGCCGGAGATTGCGTTCCAGACTGTTTCGACCACGCCCTTGATGGTGTCGAGTACGGTCGAAATGACAGTGCTGATCGCATTCCAGACAGTCTCTATTGCTGTTTTTATTGTTTCAAGAACAATAGTAACAACAGCCTTGATAGTCTCCCAGCGTTCCACGATCTTATCATGAATCCAGTCCATCACGCGGCTGATAATTACATGAATCGCTTCAAAAATCGTCTCAAACAGGTACTTGAAAGCGTCCAGCAGCGGCGAAATGAAGTCATAAATGGTCTGCCATACAGTCGTGATGACCGACCAGATTGCATTCAGAACCGTTGTGATTGCTGTATGAATGGCGTTCCATACGACCGTAATAACCGTTTTAATCAGATTGATCTTCTCGGATACGCTGTTGTAAATCGCAGTCCAGATACCGACAAAGAAGTTTTTGATACCCGTCCAGATTGTAGTGAAGAAGTTTTTGATGCCATTGAGTACAGAGGTTACAAAATTCTTGATACTCGTCCAGATATTGACGAAAAACGTCTTAATACCGTTCCAGACATTTACCCAAAAATCTTTTACTTCACCGAGGCTTGTGCCGAACAGATTACACAGCACATTCAGGTAGTTTTTCAGCGTGTCTTTGAGGAAATTCCATACAGCAACAAAGATTCCCTTTATTCCGTCCCATACTCTGCTCCAATCGCCGGTAAAGATACCGACAAAAATATCCAGAACACTCAGGATGATGTCTGTCACAGCTTTGAAAATGTTAGCAATCTGCTGAAACTGTCCCTCAAAAACAGGTTTCAGGAATTTACAGAGCCCGTCCCATACAGCCTTGATGACCTCACCGATATTTTTGAAGTCGAAGCCGAGAGCGTTGATACGGTCAACGATGCCCTGACAGAAACCTGAGAAAATGCTTTTTATCTGTTCCCAGATCGCAGTGATCTTGTTTCTAAAATCCTCGTTGGTGCGCCACAGATGCACAAAAGCCGCCACCAGAGCCGCAACAACGGCAATGACAGCGATCACAGGCGCACTGATGCCGCCGATAGCAGCACCGAAGGAAGTGAACGCAGCCTTTGCCCCTGCAATCATAGACGGCAGATTTGAGACAAGCTGCATCAGCTTACCCACACCGACCATTGTTTTTCCGATGACCACAAGGAGAGGTCCGAGTGCCGCTGCCACAAGTGCGATTTTGACAATGGTTTCCTTGGTAGCCGGGGATAGAGCATTGAATTTATCTACGAGAGCCTGAATCTTGCTGACAATAGCCCTGATTGCGGGCATGAGAATTTCACCGAAAGAGATAGCAAGCTCCTGTAGCTGTGATTTCAGAATGGTGATCTGTCCTGCGAGGTTATCCTGCATGGTGTCTGCCATGCCCTTCGCAGAGCCTTCACAGCCGTAGATCGCATCGGTCAGCTTGTTGTAGTCCTCTTCGCTGGCGTTGATTATTGCAAGCATTCCCGCCATATTCTGCTTACCGAAGATAGCGGCTGCCGCCTGCATCTGCTCTGCCTGTGCAAGACCTTCAGTGGTCGTTGATAGTTCTGCGATGATATCGTCAAACTCACGGGCGTTGCCGTCCGCATCTGTCAGTTCCACATTGACCTTGCCCATTTTCTCTCGGAGGATTCCCATGATCTCGCCGAGCGACCGCATATTGCCGTCAGCATCGGTCATAAGTGTATTTGCTCCGGCGATCTCTTTGGAGACGCCTTCCTGTTCCTTGGCGAGCGTTTCCTGCGCACGGGCAAGTTTTAACTGTGCTTTTTCATAGTTGTTGCTTGCAAGCTGTGCCTGTGAGCTGCCTTCGCCGTACTTGCTGATCGCATCATTCAGTTTGATCTGAGCGTTATCAAGGGAGATAGTCGCATCCTCAACAGCCTGTTCAGCCTTCTCGACCTTTGCAAAGTCAATTTTCTGAATGGTCTCAGTGCTGATAAATCCGAGCTGCTGCATTGCTGCCGCCTGCTGTTTAGTCGGTTTTGTCAGGTTTACAAGTGCATTTTTCAGACTGTTACCAGCCTGACTGCCCTTGATACCGCTGTTTGCCATAAGTCCGAGAGCGATAGAAAGGTCTTCCGCACTCGCTCCCATAGAGCCCGCAATCGGCGCAACATACTTGAAAGACTCGCCCATGAGAGACACATTGGTATTTGCGTTACTCGATGCTGCCGCAAGGATATCTGCAAAATGCGCGGAATCATCTGCACTCATACCGAGTGCTGTCAGAGCGTCCGTGACAATATCCGATGTAGTTGCAAGGTCTTCTCCACTCGCCGCCGCAAGGTTCATGATACCCTCGACACCGTTCAGCATATCCTCGGTTTTCCAGCCTGCCATCGCCATATAGTTCATGGCATCTGCGGCTTCGGATGCGGAAAATTTTGTCTGACTGCCCATCTCACGGGCTTTTGCACGGAGAGCTTCTAAATCCTCACCGGTCGCACCGGATACAGCGGAAACCTTGCTCATGGATGCATCGAAGTCCGCGGTCGTTTTAACGGCGGCAGTTCCGAGTCCGAGAATCGGCACTGTCACATATTTTGTAAGGTTCGTACCGACTGTAGCGATCTTATCTCCGGCTTTTTCGAGAGATGCTCCCGCTTCACCGAGTTTCACAAGTGCCGCCTGAGAGTTCGCCGCTTCCTGCTGTAGATTTTGCAGTTCCTGTTCCGTTTCAACGATCTCACGCTGTAGGGAGTCGTACTGTTCCGGCGAAATGGGATGCCCGAATTCCTCAGATACATCCTTTGCCTGCTGTTTCAGCCCATTCAGTTCGTCCGTGGTCTGTTTGATCTCACTCTGCAGGGCATCGTACCTTTCCTGTGAGATCTCGCCCTTGGAAAGCTGTTCATCGGCGACCTTACTCTGCTCTTTCAGTTCCTTGAGTTTTGTTTCGGTCTCACCGATCTTCTGCTTGATCGGATCGTATTTTGCCTTCCACGCATCGTAGTTGTCCTTGGTTTTTGCAGCCTGTTCACTTGCTTTTTTCAGCGTTTCGAGCTTATCACTGGTCGATGATACGGCATCGGCAAGCAATCGCTGTTTCTGTGCAAGAAGCTCCGTATTGGTCGGATCGAGTTTCAGCAGCTTTTCCACGTCTTTGAGCTGCGTCTGCGTGTTTTTGATGTTCTTCTCGACACCCTGCAGGGCTTTTTGCAGTTTGGTTGTATCGCCGCCGATCTCAACGGTAATACCCTTGATTCTGCCTGACATGCGTATCACCTGCCTTCCTTACAAAAAAATCTGAAAAATAGGTTGAATTTATCCTAAAAGTGCGGTATACTATAAGTGGGAGGTGTTAGCATGAAAATTGATACCAACACTATTGTTTCGATGACCGAAGCTAACCAGAATTTTTCCAAGGTTGCAAGACTGGTAGATCAGTTCGGCTCCGCTGTTATCCTGAAAAATAACACTCCTCGCTATCTTGTGGTGGAGTTTCAGGAAGCTGATGCACTGCAGGATGCAGACAGCGATGAGGTCGCAGAGATCTCCAAGAGACTGCTTGCAAGAAATGCCGCTGTCTATGAGGAACTCGCCAAATGAAACGACTAACGAAAGAACAGATCATGATGCTCCACAGAGCATTAATAGCCGAATCAGGCGGCTCTGTGGAGATTCGTGATGAAGGGCTGCTTGATTCAGCTATAAATGCTCCGTTTCAGACATTCGGCGGTGACGAGTTATATCCGTCTCTTCTTGAAAAAGCATCCCGCCTTGGATTCGGGCTTATAAAAAATCATCCTTTTGTAGACGGTAATAAAAGAATTGGTACACACGCTATGCTTGTCTTTCTTGCAGTCAATCATATTGAACTGCAATATGAGGACTTAGAACTTATCCATCTTATACTCGGCATTGCTGCGGGTGAATTTGACGAGGCATATTTATTAGCGTGGTTACAGCAGCATATAGACTAAAAGCATTTGCCTGAGAGAGACTTCAATGTCTCTTTCAGGCTTTTGTGTTTCAGCTTCCTCGGCTCAAATCCTATGGCATCGTAAAAGATGTGCATGATAAAACCCGCACCGAAAATAGACAGCAGTGTTCCGATACCGACAGAGCCGCCAAGCATCCAACCGATCAGTGTAACTACCGACCACAGCAGTACCCCGATCATGCCGATTGGTATTTTCGGCAGCTTTTTGCCCATAACAATCATCAGACCGTCCTTCGGACCGCTGCCGAGTTCCGCCGACATATACACATAGATGCCGAGATCAATAATCAGAAAGCCGATTATCAGCAGAACGATTCCGAGCAGCGTACTATGGTTTTCGGGATACGGGGAAATGTCGATGAACAATTGCGTGAGTCGTCCGGTAATCAGTGCATCGAGAATCGTTGCAAAACCAATGCGTTCCCGAAACAGAAGCTGTATCAGAATTGCCGTGACCGAAACCAGTACCATTGTGCTGCCGTAGTTCAGCGGTGTATACTGTGCAATACCCATGCAGAAGCAGTCCCACGGTGCAAGCCCTA
>Ga0209407_1000390_pt1 | contig 57934 bp, 59 predicted proteins | sample AD_JPNHG3_MetaG_FD_184410 | JGI IMG/M metagenome (GOLD analysis project Ga0209407, IMG submission 184410) | Active sludge microbial communities of municipal wastewater-treating anaerobic digesters from Japan - AD_JPNHG3_MetaG (SPAdes) (version 2) | ecosystem: Engineered > Bioreactor > Anaerobic...
CTTAACAAGTGTCAATACATTTCACGGTAGATACAAGTGTGCCCTCCATTGGTACACTTGTATTTTTATATAAGCTCATGAAAGATATCAACAGATAAAAGAAGCGATAAAAGGGGATGGATTTAATTTCCCGGAGTTTCCTTTTCCTTTTTCTCTCAGATTCCCGACGTGTGGATTGACATTGCGAATCTGGGCATTATTTTGTCAATATGCCGAGAAAAGCCCGGCTTGTTTTAGCGAATTATCCTCATCATATCATCCAACGTGGACATAACAGGGGTGTCGTATTTGCTCATGATGGGGATTATCGATATTATCTCGAGAATCTCAAGGAATGGAAGCACGAGCTTCAGTGCAAGGTTTACGCATACTGTCTGATGACAAACCATGTGCACCTCATCATAGATCCTGGAGACAACCCGGAGAATCTGGCCTTGCTGATGAAGCGAGTAGCCGGAAGACAGACGAGATATATCAATCGAATTGAAAAGAGAAGCGGAACACTCTGGGAAGGGAGATATAAGTCAAGCCCCATCGAGAACGATCAGCATCTCCTTGCCTGTTGCCGATACGTCGAGCTCAACCCGGTAAGGGCCTTACTGGTCGGCACACCCGAGGAATACCGCTGGTCAAGCTATCGACACAAGGTCGGTAAGGTACTTGTGGAATGGCTGGATCTGGATCCTTGTTACCTATCCATGGGGGAATCTGATAGAGAACGCCAGAAACGATACATGACCTTTGTTCAGGAGACGATCCCTAGAGATGAGTTGAAGATGATCAGGGATTCCATACAGCGGGGTCAGCTGACAGGGTCAAGAAAGTTCATCGACGAGGTGGAAAGACGGATGAAGGTGAGGGTTGAGTTCCGAGGACAGGGGCGACCTAAGAAATCAAGAAAATAAATCTGTCCCCTTTACTTAAAAAAATTGACAAAGTGCAGGGCTAGTGCTTTTATATGAAATCCTGGTTCTTGACGTTATATGAAATGATAAGGAAGGACGCGAGTCGGCAGATTCATAGCTGACAATGAAGGCGGCACGTCGTCTGCTTGCGGAGAGAGGCCTTTCAATATCCACCTGAAACCGGCCCCTGTGTTGCGCCGATCGCGGGCCTGAGCGATACGCTGGATGAAAAGACTCCGGGGTTGAGCGAAAAGGGCGGAAGCATGAAGAAGTTTATCTATTTGTCGATCGTCGTGGTTTTCCTGGTGGCTGTTTTTGTGAGGATCAATGCGATCTCGTCCCTGGCGGACAAAGAGGCCCCGGGTATCGACCAGTACTATCGTGACAATGGCATTCCGGTCGAGGTGAGTACGGTGAAGAGGGGCGAGTTCCTCGTGTTCTGCAGGGTGAACGCCCAGGTGCTCGGCCTCAGACAGACCGAGATCGTAACGCAGGTTGCCGCCAAGATCCTCAAGGTACACCATGAGGTGGGCGACAGGGTGAAGGCCGACGAAGTGATCATCAGCCTCGACAAGGAAGACCCCCGCAGCTCGGCCCAATACCGCCAGCTCAAGGCAGTCTATGAAACAACCCTGCTGAACTACCGGCGCATCCTCGAGCTGAAAGAGTCAGGCGCAGTCTCACAGAGCGAGTTCGATTCGATCAAGATGAAACTCGATGTCGACCGGGCCAACCTCGAGAGCGTCATGGAGACCGTGTCGCTGTCCAGTCCCATCGATGGGGTGATACTGGACCTCAACGCCCGGGAGGGCGAGCTCGTCACTCCTGCGCGGCCGGTGGCCGTGGTCGCCCGGATGGACCGCGTCAGGCTCGTCTCCGAGGTGAGCGAGTCCGATATCCGCAACATCCAGACCGGCCAGCGGGTGATCGTGGACAACGCCCAGGGCGGGGAATCCAACACCGGTAATGTGACCAAGGTCTCCCTGAACGCCAATCCTTCTACAGGCCTTTTCCGGATCGAGATGGAGGTCGAGAACAAAGGCTATGCGCTTAGGATCGGCACCTATACCACTGCACGAATTGAGGTGCTCCGTGACGACCAGGCCCTCTCGGCTGACCTGAGGGCCCTGCAGGAGGAACCCGATGGTTCTTACTACATGTACGTCGTCGAGGGAGACCGGGTGTTCAAGAGGAGTGTCGAGATATCCGGGATGAACGATGAGAGGGTCCGGATCATCTCCGGCATCGGCGACAACGACCGCGTGGTGGTCAGCGGGTTCACCAGGCTTTCCGACAATCGCAAGGTCCTCTTCCAAACACTCTGATGATGCCGCATAATCCATGAATATCATCAGACTCTTCATCAACCGGCCGGTCACCACCTTGATGATGGTGCTCGTGTTTGTGGTGCTCGGGGTCATCTCCTATCTGCGGTTGAACGTAGACCTCTTCCCTGATGTCGACCTGCCCATCGTGCTCATCACCCAGGTCTACGAGGGCGCCGCGCCCGAGGAGATTGAGATCCAGATCGTCAAGGAGGTGGAGGACGCGGTTTCAAACATCAGCGATATCAAGCACATCAACTCGAAGATCTACGAGAACTACGCGCTGACCATCATCGAGTTCAACTACGGGGTGGACCCCGACATCAAGGCCATCGAGGTCAAAGACAAGGTTGACGCCATCATCAAGGACCTGCCTGAGGATGCCGACAAGCCGGTCATCGAGAAGTTCGACCCCTTCGACGAGCCGACCTTGAGCGTCGCCCTGTTCAGCGACAGTGCGCCCATCCACAAGATCTACGAGTATGCCGACGACGTGCTCAAGGATAAGTTCTCACAGGTCGGGGGCGTAGCGAGCGTGGAGGTGGTGGGCGGCAAGGAGCGGCAGATCAATGTCCGCGCCGATCTGCCGAAGCTCATGAACTACGGCATCTCACTCACCGATGTGGCTGCAGCCATAAGAGCGCGGAACCTCGATGTTCCCGCCGGCTCGATGGACCGGGGCACCTTCGAGATCGGCGTGAGGCTCAAGGGCCAGTTCCAGACCGTCCAAGAGATAGAGGACATGCACCTGTCCGTGGAGAAACGGGGCATCTTCCAGCTCAAGGATGTGGCCAGGGTAGAGGACGGGTTCAAGGACATTACCTCGGCCGCCCGGTTCAACGGCCGCGAAGCGGTGATCCTCGACATCTTCAAACAGACCGACAGCAACGTGGTCCAGACCGCAGACGGTGTCTATAAGGTGCTCGAAGAGGTCAAGGCGAGCCTTCCCGAAGGTCTGATGGCCGAGCTCTCCTGGGACAACACCGATTTTATCCGCGAGTCCATCAGCGATGCGATCTCCAGCATCTTCCTCGGTGTGGTGCTCACCACGATCGTGCTCTTTCTGTTCCTGGGCGATTTCCGGATGGCCATGGTGGCCGCGGTGGTCATCCCGACCTCGATCATCTCGTCATTCATAATCATGCAGGCCATGGGCTTCACCCTGAACATTGTCACGCTCATGGCGCTGGGTGTGTCCATCGGGGCCCTGGTGGCAAACGCCATTGTGATCATCGAAAACATCTACAAGCACGTCCTCGGCCACGACGATCCCAAGGAAGGCGCGGTCAGGGGGACCTGGGAGGTGCTGGTGGCGGTGTTGGCCTCCGCGGGCACCAACATCGTGGTGTTCATTCCCATCGCCTTCATGAAGGGCGTATTCGGCCAGGTGTTCTTTCCATTCGGGATCACAGTCGTTGCAGCCACGGTGTTTTCCATCATTGCATCGTTCTCGCTTACGCCCATGCTCTCATACTTCGCCATGAGGAACACCAAAGACCTTGAAAAGGGCTGGGGTGTCATCGGACCAAGGCTGAGGTTCTTCGCCCGAGGGGTGGAGAAGGTCAGGGAGGAGTATCTCAATCTGTTGGATGTCTGCCTGAGGTGGCGCAAGCTCACCATTGTCTTTACCCTGCTGATCTTCGCCGGCTCGGTCATGGTCATGAGATATGTGGGCGGCGAACCGTTCCCATACTCCGACAGCTCCGAGATCACCATCAATGCCGAGCTCCCCCAGGATGCATCCATCGAGGCGAGCACCATGGTGATGCACCGGATCGAAGAGGTGGTAAAGACCCTTCCCGAGCTCAAGGACTACTCCTCCACCGTGGGAGGGAAAAACCGCGGGATAAACGAGCTCCGTATCCATGCCAGACTCGTGGATGCCAATACACGCTCCCGGAACGACAGGGAGATCTCCGAGAGCCTCGTCGAGCCCATGTGCACGATTCCCGACCTCAACTTCAGCATCACGGCCGGGAGGTCCTTCGGCAGCGAGGGTGACATGGATATCGAGCTCTATGGCCCCGACTACCCCGAGCTGGTCGAGATCTCAGCCAGGGTTCAAGAGATCATGAACGAAACGGGCAACTATCAGAGCATCATCAGCTCATACAAGACGCCCAGAAGAGAGATGCGCTTCGTCTCCGACCCGTTCAAGTCCACAGTCTACGGCGGCAAGAACGCCGCGCTGGGAGAGATGCTGCGCACGGCGATCGAGGGCGACAGCTCATCGCTCTTCCGCCAGGGCGGGCGGGAATATGACATCAACGTGGCCCTGGACGAGCAGTATACCGGCTCCATCAATCTTCTGGGTGCCATCCTGGTTCCCCTGGGCAAGGACAAGGAGCTCTTTCCCATCAACAAGGTGGGCGAGTTCGTTCCGGCGCGCGCCGAGGCGAGCATCGAGCGCAAGGACAAGGAGCGCAAGATCACCCTGACGAGCTATCTGAGCCGGCTGAGCCTGACCGAAAACATGGCCATCCTCAAGGAAAAGTTCGATTCCCTCGATCTTAAGCCCGGCTACCGGATCGAGTTCGCCGGCGACGTAGAGATCAACGAGGAGTTGAGTGAGGCGGTCTCCGAGGCCTTCATCATCGCCACGATCCTCACCTTCATGCTGCTTGCCGCGATCCTCAACTCGTTCATCCATCCCTTCACCATCATGCTCACCGTGCCTCTGGGCCTTGCCGGCGTGTTTTATGCCCTGTTCTTCTCGGGCATCACCATGAATATGATGGCCATGATGGCCATGGTCATGCTTGTGGGTATCGTGGTCAACGGCGCCATTCTGATTATCGATGCCGCCATGTCCATGATAAAGGGCGGGACAGACATTGTAACCTCGGTGAAGGAGGCGTGCTCGGAAAAGTTCAGGCCCATCGTCATGTCCAACCTCGCCATCATCTGCGGGCTTCTGCCCCAGGCCTTCGGCGGTTCCGGGGCGAGCTTCAGGTCGGCCCTGGCGATCCCCACCATCGGCGGTATCGTTGTTTCCACACTGTTCACCATGTTCTTCATCCCGGTTATATTTTCCTATATGGAAAGGCTCCGGAGAATCAGAATGCCTTAGGATGGAGCGAAATGGCGGCTCGTCCGGGAAGGGAGCTCTTCTTTTTTTAGGTCCATAAAAAGGGGCGGATGCCTTGAACCAGTACAAAAAAGGAGCACGCATGGTCAACCCATTTCCCAGGCACAAAACCAAGATTGTCTGCACCATCGGACCGGCGTCACGGAAGAAATCCGTTCTGAAAGACCTTGTCCGCGCCGGCATGAACGTGGCCAGGCTCAATTTCAGCCATGGAGATCTCACGCAGCACGCCCAAGATATCCAAACCATACGGCAGGTCTCTCAGGAGCTCGGAAGGACCGTGGCCATACTGGGCGATCTCCCCGGGCCCAAGATCCGGATCGGTGTGCTTAAAGGCGGTGCATGCACCCTGAACAAGGGAAATAGGGTGGTGCTCACCACCCGGCAGGTTCAGGGCACAGCCGATCTCATCCCGGTGCAGTTTCCCGATCTTCCCCGGAGTGTGAAGCCGGGCGAGAGGATATTCCTGAACGACGGATTCATCGAGCTCAAGGTTCTGGAAATCAAGGGTGAAGACATTATCTGCCGGGTCGTCATCGGAGGCGGCCTGCTGTCAAACAAGGGGATGAATCTTCCGGACGCGCATCTCTCCCTCTCCGCTGCCACCGACGAAGACTTGGGCTTCATCGCCTTCGGCATCGAGCAAGGCATCGACATGTTCGGCCTATCTTTTGTGGGAGGGGCTCAGGACATAAGCCGCGTCAGGGAGTTCGCACGGACAAAGGGAAGCGAGATCTTCGTGGTGGCCAAGATGGAGCGCAGGGAAGCCGTGAAGAACAGCAGAGAGATCATCGAGGCGGTCGACGCGGTCATGGTGGCCAGAGGCGATCTCGGGGTGGAGATCCCCATCGAGGAGGTCCCTCTTGTCCAGAAACAGCTCATCCTGCAGGCAAACCTGGCGGCCAAGCCGGTCATCACCGCGACCCAGATGCTCCAGTCCATGACCGCCAATACACGTCCAACCCGGGCCGAGGCAACGGATGTTGCCAACGCTATTTTCGACGGCACCGATGCCGTGATGCTCTCCGAAGAGACCGCAATCGGGATACACCCGGTCACGGCGTGCCGGATGCTTTCCCGGATCGCTACTGCTGCAGAGGCTGGAAGGTCACGGGTAGTCTCGGGGACCACAGTCCCCGAGACCATCAAGCGCACCATCGAACTCTCGGGCAGATCCATCAAGGAGACCCTGTCTCTGAACGTCATCAGGTCCATCGTGTCGCTCGGCATCCGATGCGTGGCAGTACCCTCGCGCAGCGGCCTCACCGCGCGGATGATCTCCCGGCTCAAGGGTGATGCCTGGGTGGTGGCCCTGTGCTTCAACGATGCCGTGCTCAAGGCGTTGAGCCTCTCCTCAGGGGTGTATCCGGTCCCAAAGGGCAGCCTCTCATCGGATGAAGACATCATCTCCTACCTGCGCGATCATGGGTTCGTCCGGGAAAACGAGCCCTTTATCCTGGTACAAAGAGAGGCCTGTCCCCATCTGGGTGTCCAGAGCACCATGAAGATCATTGCCCGGGATTCCGCCGGGTAGAGCCACCCTTACAATCACAGGCGGTTTCCCATGGACCGGTGTGTGAATTGTCTTTGCACCACGACTGGCTATTATGAAATCATAGAGAGACAAAACAATCAGGAAAGGGAGGCATATGTTCAGTGTAGACCTCACAGCAGAGGAGAAGGATGTTCTCCATAACATGCTGAGCAACTATGTCTCGGACCTCCGCATGGAGATAGCGGACACCGATCGCCAGGATTTCAGAGAGATGATCAAAAAGCAGAAGGAAATTCTGCAGAAGATCATCGACGCACTTGAGAAATGACACTATCCCCAAGCCTGCATGAGCATGCCGGAGGCCCTAAGGAGAGTCCGTGAAACGAGCAGTGCGGTTAGCCCTGTATCAACCGCCTGTTATTCGAGGCCCGGGTGAACCGGATCTTAAGGGCCTGCGGGTGATTACCATTTGTACTTTCCTCTGAATTTCGCTATAACACCTTGTACACATTATGAAGTCATGTTGATTACATCAGTCACCAAAGAGGGGGTGTGGCGTAATGTCTGACGGTTTGGATATTCTCATTATCGATGACGAACAGGAAGTTTGCGATGTCCTGTCCGGACATATCAAAAAGTTCTACACCTGGGGCGAGATCATCACCTTCACCAATGTGGAGAAGGCCATCGAATACTGCCTGAGGCGCGACGGGAGCATCATGCTGTTCATTCTGGATGTATTCGTGGGATCGAGCAACGGATTCTATCTCCTAGACGCCATTTCGGACAAATATCCCAATGCCTATCACGACGCCATCATGATCACCGGCAGCGCCAACGAAGATGTAGTGGACATGTGCGTGGCCTCGGGGGTGAACCATCTTCTGGAAAAGCCGGTGAGGCCGTATGCCCTGCAGCTTGCGGTCAGGTCAATTGTTTCAAAATATCTGAAGTTCGCCAAAATGCTGCTCAGCAATCCGGACTTTGCAGAGACCATCGGAAGGATCTGAAGAGAGCACGCACAGGAGAGAGGCCGCCCCTGTTCTTCAAGCCGATAGAAGACGGGAACGCTAGCTTTCCGATTCCTGGTTGCACAGCTCCTGCCAGAGATCGTAGTCGGATACCTTGGTAATGCTCACCGCCATCACCTGGTTCCGTGAATCAAAGCGGACCACCTCGCCATAGAGAGTGAGCACAGGCGACGAGAGGTTCACGGTGATCGAGCTACCCACGATGGTGTGCGCCTTGGGAGGGGTGAACCTCTTCTCCCGGTCCTGAGGAAGGACCGGAAACTTAAGGCAGAGACCTCCCCAGCTGATGTCCCTGGTTTCGGCAATGAGCCTGAAGCTCCTGTCTCTGGTGCTCAGGGTCAGACGCGCCCCTTCCGGGTGTTCGAGCTCTATGGTGATCATTGCCTTGATCTTTTTTTGCCTGCGCGTATATTCTCTCTTGACCGATTCCATATCACCGTCCTGCATCGGGTATGCGGCAGATCATACCAATTTTCCGGATAATTTTCAATTCCACGAGGCGATTGCCTTGAATCTCGTTGTTTCGTATAGGAAAATAGGCACATATATGATAAGGAACGTTCCATGGAATACGTTATAGCAATTGTCGTGCTCGCACTCATCGCTGCGGGAATCTGGTATCTTACCCACAGGGCCCAGGGAGGGGACGACGAGCATATCATCCCCGGGGTCACCAAGGCGGCCCAGAGTGGAGACGTGTTCGCCCAGTACAAGCTCGCATCCATGTATTACGAAGGCAAAGGCGTGCCCCCGAACAGTGCGGAGGCTGCAAAGTGGTATCTCAAAGCGGCCCAGCAGGGCCACGTCGAGGCACAGTTCATCCTGGGCATCATGTATGAGCGGGGCGACGGGGTGGACAGGAATGACGACCAGGCATACCAGTGGATCTCCACGGCCGCTCAGCAGGGCCATCCCCGGGCGAGATCACTGCTCGAATCGGACAAGTGGCTCCTGTATCTCGATGCGAAAACACCGGAAAAGAATGGGCCCGAAGAAAAGGCCGATGTTCCGGATGCAGGCGGCCATATCTCGGAAGTGACCAGTGAGCAGGTGGAAGAGTATATCCGGAAGGCCGAGGATGGCGATGTCGATGCCCAGTACAATCTCGGGGTCATCTATTATCACGGCGAAGGCGTGCCCAGAGATTTCGAAAAGGCCTATATCTGGTTCCGAAAGGCTGCAGAGCAGGACGACGCCGACGCCCAGTACAACCTGGGTTTCATGTACGGGCGCGGCGAGGGCGTGCAGAAGGATCACACCCAGTCCCTGCAGTGGTTCAAACGTGCTGCGGATCAGGGCCATAGCGCGGCCAAGGCCATCCTCGAGAAGATGACAAGAAGCACCGTTCCGGGGAGGAAGTAGCAATCTCCCGCCCGTCTCACACTCCCTCCCCAAGCGGCTATTTGCGGGTCTTTTCCCGCCCTTGAGATAAGAGACATCAAAAAAACGTTATGACAAAGACGGCAAAACGATTCTACGTCGTTCTCAAAGGACTGAACCCGGGCATCTATGATGTCTGGGCCGGCAGTGGAGGGGCCGAAGAGCAGGTGAAATCCTTTCCCGGTGCTGTCTACAAGGGATTCGCAACCCGGGAAGAGGCACTGGAATATGCAGCACGCTCAGGATACCCGAACCTCCCCGACCGTACCACCGGAAGACACCCGGAGGCGCCGCAGCCCCTTGCGCGGAGAGAACACGGGGAGGAGCCCGCGAGCCCGGAGCACCGCACCACCGGCCAGGGTGTGGTGATCTATGCAGATGGAGGCAGCATCAACAATCCAGGGCCTGGCGGCTATGGCGTGATCATCAGGGAAGGAAATGCGATGCGGGAGCTTTCGGGTGGCTTTCGTCACACCACGAACAACCGCATGGAGCTCACGGCCGTAATCGAGGGGTTGAAGTCCCTCGAAGGAGACCCAAAGCGACCGGTGAGCGTGTACACCGATTCCCGGTACGTGGTTGACGGCATGAGCCGGGGGTGGGCAAAGAAGTGGAAAAAACAGGGCTGGATGCGTGATGCCCGCCACCGGGCGGAGAACATCGACCTCTGGTCGGTGCTGCTGGACCTCTCCGAACGCTATCAGCCGAGATTCGTATGGGTGAAGGGGCATGCGGGCATTCCCGAAAACGAGCGATGCGACGCACTGGCAAAACAGGCGGCGTTACGCCCCGACCTCCCTCCCGACCACGCCTTTGAGAAGGGCGAGACCGGGGTAAACCAGCCCACACTGTTTTAGGGTCAGTATCGGGGTCATCAGTCTGGATCAGATCTCTCCATATGACACTGGGAGTGTTGTATGGAGAAACTTAACCCCATGATTCTGCTGACCCCTGTATGAGACGGCCTGTGGAGATATCAGGCCGCCTTGGTCTGATATGCAGGTCCCTTCTCTGCGGGGTAATCCTTCCAGGCCCTTGTCTTCCAGGGCTGGGGGAGATCACGCGCTCCGTATACACGGACCCCGCCACGGGCAACCCTGTTTCTGCTCAGGCCGGAAAGGCCGATCAGAGACAGGCCCGCCACAGCCATAAACCCTGACCGGGAACCGTGTGACGAACCCCGGGCCTGTTCGGAACGGGATCCGGGGAAAGAGCCTTCTATTACTGCCCATTCCTCCTGCACCGGGGCACCGTGCCTGTTGATGAGTACTGATATGCACATAGTGTCGGGGTCGATTGAGTAGATCAGGCGGTCTGCCTTGCGGGAAGAGCCGGTGAAAATATCCCGGCCTGTCCGGAAAAGAAGCGGGATACCACGTCCGTCTTCATCCGCACGATAGACCTCTCTGACGCCGGCAGGCAGAAGGAGGTCCCGGATACCCGGCAGACAGGCCATTCCCAGGGATAGGTCCTGAGAATCCAGTCCGGCGGGCACCGAGAATTGCTCCCATCTATCTGGAAAGCCCTCGGCGGGGAGGCCGGCCTTCATGCCGAACGCTGGCGAAGCCTGCATACACAACAATACACAGGCCGAACACACAGATACGAACGCCACTAACCTCTTCATTACAAACTGCCTCCTGATTGAAATCGACAATCAAAAAAATATGATGGTATCGATCTTCTTAAACCAGCACCCCAACAGTGAAAAAACTTGAAAGGAATTTTAGTGTCGGTGTTAAATCACGGAATATGGACTTTGTCAAACAAATAAATGCAAAAAATCACCTGATTTTTCCTCTGCCGGGGTTAGGGAGCAAGAAAGGGCTGCAGGGGCCGGAGAGCGGTCGGTTGTGAGGATTTGCGCCCGGTGAATGATTCCCCTTGCACTCTCTGAAAATATTCTTAAGGTAAGAGACATGCTGCCCAGAATATTCCTTGCCTTCATCCTCATTTCTCTTGCAGAGATCTATCTCCTGGTCAGGGTCGGCGAGTATATCGGCGCGCTCAACACCGTGGCGATTGTCGTGCTCACCGGAATCGCCGGGGCCGCCCTCGCCCGTATGCAGGGCTTGCACGCCCTGTATAAGATTCGCACCAGCCTTCAGCAAGGGGATATACCCTCCCGGGAACTCATGGATGCCCTGCTGATTCTCGCGGCAGGGGTTCTGCTCCTGGCGCCCGGCTTCATCAGCGACGCCGCCGGCATCGTGCTGCTCCTGCCCATGGGCAGGGCGCTCGTGCGCAGGCTGCTCCTGAAACGGATCAGGACCTGGGCCGGCAGCCGGAGTGTCCATATCGAGATCTCTCCGCCGGACCACTTCTGAGACATAAGGGTGCTGCATAAAAGCACCTTGGCTAATTGAAGCCGGTGAAGGAAAGATGTAAAAGGGTATTGTATCAGGGCCTATCCGCCGGAGCAGATCTGCTCCCAGGCTTCGTCGTTGGAGGTGTTCGTGATGGAGAGCGCACCCTCTCCGTGAAGGGTGTCGATTCTCACGATAGTGCCGGTCACCGTGAGAGAGTGGGCCGGGAACATGATCCTTATGTGTGCCCCGATGTAATCACTGAGCTGGGAAGATTTGATGAACTTGAACAGGTTGGGTGCCACCAGGCATATACCGTCTCTGCTGATGTCCTTTGCATATCCCCTTCCGCTCAGGTACATCCCCATCTTGAGCAGCGCGGTGATCTTCACCTTTTTGCGCTTGTGCCTTCTCTGCTCATGGATGACGGTATTGTCTGCCATTTGATGAATGCTACCCCTCTTGGTCTCGGGTATCGCAATGTCCGCCGGAGACCCGTGCATGCAATGATATGATGGGATCTATAGCGCAAGCATATCTGTCGGTCAAGCACCTACTCAAAAGAATTAGAGGTATAGGATATTTTTAAGGGCCGGTCTCTCTCACCCCATCATGGCTGCAGCATTGATGGGGAGTATGCCCCTGTTTTCTCTTTCTGCCCTGTTACGTCGCAGAAGGGGAGCAGGAGCTGATACGGTCGCGGCGGGCCGTCTCCAGGCAGCTCGAAGTTCGATACAGTAATCCCCAGGAGCCTCACCTTTCTGGTTCCCGCATCGGTCTCCTTCAGCAACAGGAGGGCCTTGTCGAGGATTTCTTCTGCATCGTCGAGTCTGTGGTCGAGTGTGATGCTCCTGGTGATGCTCTGGAAGTCGTGATACTTGAGCTTGAGCACCACGGTCCTTCCCTTGAGCCCTTCTTCCTTGAGCAGCGAACCGACCGAGTCTGCGAGTTCGGAGAGCAGCGCGAATATCGCATCCATGTCATCGATGTCCTCGTGCAGGGTAATTTCCCTGCCCAGGGACTTCCGTATCCGATCGGGCGTCACAGGCCTTTCGTCAATGCCATGGGCAATGCTGTGGAAAAAAAGACCCATCTTGCCGAAGAGCCTGACAAGCCGCTCCTGTGGGACCTGTCTGAGCTCTGCGCCGCAGGTGATCCCCAGTGACCGCATCTTCTGCTCGGTCACCTTGCCCACGCCGAAGAATTTGCCGATGGGGAGCTGATCGATGAATCCCTGTGCCTGCTCTGGAGTGATCACCGTGAGCCCGTCAGGCTTGCGATAGTCCGATGCCGCCTTTGCCAGGAACTTGTTGTACGAGACCCCTGCCGATGCCGTGAGTGATGTGTTTTTCCGTATCTCGGCCCGCAGCCGGCGCGCTGTCTCGGTAGCGGATGCAATGCCCTTTTTGTTGCAGGTTACATCCAGAAATGCCTCGTCAAGTGAAAGGGGTTCAACCAAATCGGTGTATTCGTGGAAGATCTCCATGATCTGTTGTGAGACCTGCTGGTATACGTCGAACCGGGGATGGATGAAGATGGCCTCCGGACAGAGCCTCTTTGCACGGGAAGATGGCATGGCGGAATGGACCCCGAATTTCCTGGCCTCGTACGAGCATGCCGCCACCACACCCCGGCCTGCCGGATCGCCGCCCACGATGACCGGTCTTCCTCGCAGGCGGGGATTGTCTCGCTGCTCGACCGAGGCATAGAACGCATCCATATCGATGTGGATGATCTTGCGGATATTCTCCATTCCATGCCCCTGTTTTTTAGATCAGGGCGTCTTTCACTTTGAGCTTTGCCTCGATGAGCTGTGAATGGTCGAGGCGGAGGAGCCTTCCCAGAGAGTGCACCAGGTGATCCTCGTGCTTTTCCAGCTTGCCGTCCGCATAGATGACCCTCCAGATCATCTCTATGACCCGGACCTTTTCCGCCTCGGTGTAATGGCGGTTGATGAGCCTGGCAAACCGCCAGAGGTCGATGCTCTGTTTCACTTCTTCACGGGCGTCTTCCAAGACGGCCTTTGCTACATCCTGCTCGAGCCCGTAGTCGTGCGTGAGGATGGAAACGATGACCCGCTCTTCGTCCTCACTGAACTCACCGTCGATATGCGCCATCTCCAGCAACAGTGCGCAGGCCGCAACCGTGATGTCGTGCTCTCCGTGTGTCTCGCTTTCCCCCTGTTTTTCATCCAAGCCGAGAATGCGTTTTACGAGATCGATCATGACTGCTTGCCCCTCTGGAAAGAAAGAATAACAAAAAAAGCCTGGTAGAGAAAGGGTTCATCGAAATATGATTGTGGAGAACAGGCAGGTGTAGTACACATGCATCCGGTTGCTTGTGCGAAGGGAAGGATTCATGAAAAACCGAGCTCAATATCCGGTCTACCTCGATTTCAACGCCACAACCCCTCTTGATCCCGTTGTGGTCGAGGCCATGCAGGAGTTCATATCACCTGAATTCGGCAACCCCTCGAGCACGCACTTCTACGGGATCGCACCCAGGCGCGCCGTGAACAAGGCGCGCCGCCAGGTGGCAGAGTTCCTGAACTGCAGCCCCTCCGAGATCGTCTTCACCGGATGCGCCACCGAGTCGAACAATCTCGCCATCAAGGGGATCTCCATGGCGCTTAAACACCGCGGCAACCATATCATCACTACCCGGATCGAGCACCCCGCGGTTCTTGAGGTCTGCGCATATCTCAGACGAAACGGGTTCGAGGCGAGCTTTCTGCCCGTAGACGAGCACGGTCTGGTCGATGTACGCGATGTCGAGCGCGCTGTGTGCGAGAGGACCATCCTGATCTCGGTCATGCACGCGAACAACGAGGTGGGGACCATCCAGCCCATCGAGGAGATCGCGGAGATCGCCCGCAGCCGCGGGATCATCCTGCACACCGACGCGGCCCAGACCCCGGGCAAGGTACCCGTGGATGTCAAGGCGCTGGGCGTCGATCTCCTGACCATTGCCGGGCACAAGCTCTACGCGCCCAAGGGCGTGGGTGCACTCTACCTGCGCGAGGGCATCGGCCTGGAGCCCATTCTTCACGGCGCCGGGCAGGAGCGGGGGATGAGGCCCGGAACGGAAAACGTCATCGGCATCGTGGGCTTGGGCATGGCATGTGAGCTGGCTGCACAAAAACTTGAGCAGGATGCGCGGCACATGCAGACGATGCGGGACTTGCTCCACACAGGCATCGAGAAGGCCGTGCGCGACGTGCGGCTCAACGGCCATCCGGAAAAGCGGCTGCCCAACACGCTCAGCCTCTCATTCAGAGGGATCGAGGCTGGAAGACTCCTGGAAGAGATCGGGCCGTATGTGGCGGCATCGGCTGGCGCTGCCTGCCACTCCGGGGAGGTGACGATATCCCATGTGCTTGCAGCCATGCAGGTGCCCGGGGAATGGGTGAGAGGAACCTTACGCCTGAGCACCGGCCGCACAACCACCAGAGAAGATGTGCTCTTCGCGGCGCAGGTCATTGCAGACGCAGTCAATGCCTTGCGCTCTTCTTAAGTCCTCCTTCCAAGTACCCATGACCATAAACCTGCAGAGTGCTATGTGTCCTCGAAGAATCCGCGGATGATCCCGGCGATCTCTCCGGGCTTTTCCATGGGAATGAGATGCCCGGCCCCCTCGATGAGCCGGTATTCGGCGTGTTTCATTGAGGATGTCGCCTTCTTGAGATCGATGAAGGCCCTGTTCTCGCTCAGCTCTCCTTCCAGGACCAGGGCGGGGCAGCTCACCTTCGGCAGCAGGGGCCAGGGGTCGTAGTGCAAGCCCCCCATGAAGAGCGATGCCTCGTGTCTGGGCGAGCAGGCAAGCGCGAGACCGCCTGTGTGGTGCTCCTTGATGCCGTGCTCGATATAGAGATCGAGCATCTCGCGGTCCCAGCCGTGAAACAGGGTTTTTGACTTCAGGTAGGCATATGCCTCTTCCCTGCTGTTCCATCGTGATTTGCGCCTGATGGATCGGGAGGCAAGGGGATGATCGTCCACCTTCAGGCGAATCCGGTACACATCCTGGGGAAGGAAGATGGGCTCGATGAGGATCAGCCCCCTGGCCCCAAGGTCTAACTCGGCGTGAGCCAGAGTGAGGACCGTGGCCCCCATGGAATGCCCCACGAGACCGGGGTTTTCGATGCCCAGTCGCGAGCAGAAAACTGCGATATCTTCAGCGAGGCGCATCCAGCTCAGCCCGCCGTCTTCGGGCTCAGCGGAACGGTGGTCGCAGAAGTATGGGGCAATGACCCGGTAGGTAGGGGCAAGCGCCCGCGCGATGGGGTGCCACAGCCAAGGCTGAAACCCGGTGGCGTGCATGAGGATGAGGGTGGGCCCCCGGCCTTCATACAGCAGGTAGGAAATCTCCGCATCCCCGATATCCTGGGACAGGGTGCGCGGCTGGTTGTGCTCGGGCTCCGGCATAGTGCCTCCTTGTGTGCCAAGTCGTGAGAAAGACCTCATATATCAACCGTACCGGTAACTTTATTATATATAGATTCGAGTGGCCGTATCAATGGCATGGGCCTATTTTTTAAGGGCGGGCTATGGAAGGGCCCATGCCATTGATTGCAGATATCGTAAAATCCGTTATTTCAGAGCTGTGAGCTTTTCAGCCGACTTGGTGATGTTCTCCTGTCGGTAGTCGGGTAGTACGAACACGTAGTTGTTGGCGGAAGAGGTGGCCGGAGATTTTCCATCACGTGCGGGGTGGAAGGAGAGCGTGTAGTCCCGGGCGCCTGTCAGTGTGATCGTCAGCTCAGGGTCTCCTGCCTGCTCTTTGGCAAGGTCTTCGAGATACTCCCCGCAATCGAGGTTGCTTAAGTCCGAGAGAAGGGCATCCACCTCTGCCTTGTCCGCCTCGGCCCCTGCGGCGTTCTTCCAGACGATCTGCTTGGGGGAGGCGTCGTCCTTATTCCCGCTTTGATCTTCCTTGCTTAAGGGTTCGGCCTCGGTGCGGGTCAGGACCGTTTCCTTGCCCTGAGTGCTGATCCGGATGCCGGTGATCTCGTCTTTGGGGAAGGAGAGGACCTGCCTGTCCCTCAAGTCGGAGGCTGAGAGTTCGAAATCGCCACGGAAGCTGCCCTTGGCGTGGAACACCCGGTTGTCGCCGGGCAGCGAGACAAAGGTGTGCTGGTGTGTAGGGGCCGCTTTGCCGAGATCGAAGCTTCGAGTGAGCTCTGTGCCCGTATAGGCCTTGACCGTGATCCTGTCCGCCTCTCCGAGGTTATAGCGCTCGACGCTGCCTGACTCGGACACCAGATCGGTCAGTGTGAGGTCGCTGATCGCCTGGAGCATCTTGCCTACTTTGACGGTGTCTGCAGGATAGCCCTTGGGCTCGATGTACCAGGAGCCATCCTTCTTGGTCAGAGAGACGGTTCTGTCCTTGGATATGATCTCAAGCCAGGTGAGGGCGCCGGTATCGACGGTATCGATCTGCGGGACCTCATAGTGAACCCGGTCGGTGCGCTGGAGATAGAGATAACCGGCCAGGGCAGCGATCAGAATGAAAAGGATGATGTACTCTTTCTTTCCCTTCATGATTCACCTCTCTTGCTGAACATGAGCTCGATGCGGTTCTTCCGTACATGCCTGTGAAGGAGCACGAGGAGTCCGAACCCCACAACCAGGACGGGCAGGCCCACGATGTTGATCGACTTGATGAAGATCTTGGTCTGGGCACGCGGGTCGTTCAAGGGGTTGAGGCTCAAGACCTTGCTCCTCATCAGCGCCACGTCCTCGCGGTCGTTCAGCACGTCGAGCACGTTCATCACGAATGCCGAATTGGGGGTCTGGCCCTCGGCATCCAGCACATTGTTCCTGAGCAGGTGTGATGACGCAACCACGAATATCTTGCCCGGCCTTGCCGAAGAGGCAAGGGTGGTTGTGCCCTCGAATCCTGAAAGGTCAGCCTTGGGCGCGGGCTTCTCTCCTTCCTGAGCATCGGCGGCCTCGTCAGTCGCCGCGGGCTTTTCAGGAATAGGTTTATCCGCGAAATAGCTGGGGAAGCTCCCTTCCAGCATATAGGCCAGCGGATAGCTTCTGAGCTCTTCCTCCCCGGCGGGAGGCCTAATGAACATGGGGTTCAGACTGATGATGTCTCGCATCTCCCACGACCTTTCAGAAGAGGAGAACAGGCGCGTGGCCGTGATCTTGTTTTCCGCCAGCCGCTTCTCGTCGATCTCCAGGGGCGACATGGCGAGACCCACCATGCTCTTGATGTTTGCCATGCAGGCGATATCGCTATTGATATTGCGATTCTGGATGATGGGGGCATAGTAGATCTTCTGCTCGCCGCCATATTGCCGGGATGAGCGCTGCGTGAAGCAGTTCTCGTCCATGACGATCGATTTGTTCACCCGCACGCCGTAATGATCGAGCAGCTTTTCCAGGCCGGTATCGTTGGGCACGTACTGGGGCATCTGGCCGAAGGGACCACCCTGCTGCGGCATGATTTCCTGGAACGAATCCAGAAACAGGGCCAGGTTGGTGCCCCGCATGAGGGCCTGGTCGATCTGGTAGAGCTCGTAATCGCTGAAATTCTCGGTGGGCCCGGCAATGACAAAGGTTTTGAGCCCTTCGGGAATGCCTCCATCCTTTAAGTCCACCTGTTTGAGCGAATAGCTCTTGGACAGGAGCTGCACAAAGCTGGTGGCCGGCTCGGTCTGGCTGCCCGGCATGCCGTAGAGGGGCAGGGCGCCGTTGCCGGTGAGGTAGCCGATGCTCTCGTTGATCCCGATGAGCGACTCCACGCTCTCGGTGATCATCTCGTCGATCTCGTCAGGTGAGACGAGACTGTATTGGGTGCCGAACAGAGGCACGCGGAACACCTGAAGCACCGGCAATGCCATGGACTGACCGCCGTGTTCCACGACCATGCCGATCACGCCGCTGCCGGCCTTGACGCTCGACTGGGGAATGTCGGGCCACTTGAGGTGCATGAGCCCGTGCTCATCAGCCAGTGCCGCAATCTCCTCCTGTCCGGAAGGCTCCACGGTCGAAAACGAGAGCTTGCCGTACATCGTTCGGTTGAGCTCGGTCACGATCTCGTTGACCCCGTTGTCGAGCTCGGGGAGGTCTTTGAGCCCCATGTACGGAGCCACCTCTCTGATCGAGGGAGAGATGTAGAGTTTGATCTCCACCGGCTTTTCCAGCTTGAGCAGGGCGCTGATCTTGTTGTTGACCTTCATCATGGCCGAGGTGAGCTGGTATTCGAGCCCGTTGATCGAGGTAATGGTAGGGACCTTTTCCACCATGTCGCCGTGGACAATGGCCAAGCCCATATAGGCTTTCTTGATCTTGACCTCGTCCTGCTCGATGGCCTGGATCTGGACCGGTTGGATGCCGTAGTCCGATGCCAGCCGCTGATTTTCGGCGCTGTGGGCGGAGCCTCCTTCCTCGAGCGGGGTCACGTCATAGAAGCGGTAGTTGAAATACCTGTTTCCGCTCAGGCTGTATTCTTCGAGCAGGTCTCTCAGATAGCGCTCTACCGTATTATAGGGCGCAGGGAGGTTCTTCGTGAAAAAAACGTTGATTGTAAGCGGTTCCTTGAGCGTGGCGACCACTTCCCTGCTGACCTTCGAGAGGGAGTAGACCCTGTTTTTGGTGAGATCGGCCCGCAAGTATAGGGTGAGACCGGCCACGTTGAGCAGCACGAGAAGTATGAGATAGATGCCGAACTTGATATATCTCGATTTGTTCTGAACAGCCATGGCAGCCTCCTTATCGCTTTTCCTGCATGACCAGGTGCGCCCCGTAGAGGAAGGCGAAGATCATGCTGGCAAAGTAGAGCACGTCGCGCGTGTCGAGAATGCCCTTTGAGATATTCTCGAAGTGGTAGCCTGCCGCGATATAGGTGAACACATCGACCACCAGGGGCGGGAAGAAGAACACCAGTTTGTCGAAGAGCGTAAGCGCAAAGCAGATGACCATGCCTGTGATAAAGGCCACGATCTGGTTCTTCGTGAGGGATGAAGCGAACACGCCGACTGCACTGTATGCTGCGCCCAGCAGGACCGCGCCGATATATCCGCCTGCAACCGGCCCCCAGTCGAGATCCCCGATAAAGGAGATGCTCACGGCATAGGCAAGAGTGGGCGTGAGCATGATGGCCGCAAAGACCGCACCTGCCAGGAACTTGCCCAGGACGATGTCGCTGAGCTTCACCGGAAGGGTGAGCAACATCTCATAACTGCCGGAATGGATCTCCTCGGCAAAGAGCCGCATGGTGACGGCCGGGATCACGAACGAGTAGGTGAGCGGCAGCAGGTTGAAAAAGTTGCGCAGGTTTGCATGGTTGAAGATGAAGAAGGTGGAGAAGAAGAACCACCCCGAGATGAGGAGGAAGATGCAGATCACGATATACGCGATCGGAGAGACGAAATAGTCTTTGAGTTCTTTTTTGAAGATCTGGAGTGTCCGGGTCATCCTATACCTCCCTGGTGAGATCGCGGAAGATCTTCTCGAGCGACTTGGTCTCCTGAGTGAACTCCACCATGATCCAGTCGGTCTGTTTCACGCAGGCATAGATGCGCTCTCTGAGCCTATCTGGGCCGCCGGCGAATATTTTGAGCCTGAGCTCACCGGAGTCCGGCGTGTCCATCCGCTCGATGCGAGACACACCGTCCAATGCCCCCAATGCCCGGTTGGCTGCATCGAAATCGGCGTTGAGCAGGGTGAGGTGGATGGTGCGCTCCTCGCCAGCGCCCTGCTTGAGCGACTCGGTGCTGCCGTCGGCCACGATTTTGCCCTTGTCGATGATTACGATTCGGTCGCAGGTGGCCTCGGCCTCGCTCAGGATATGGGTGGAGAGGATGATGGTCTTTTCCCGGGCAAAGGCACGGATGATGTCTCTGATCTCGACGATCTGGTTCGGGTCGAGGCCCGAGGTGGGTTCGTCGAGCACGAGGATCTCCGGGTCGCCCATCATGGCGTGCGCCAGGCCGACCCGCTGCCTCAGTCCCTTGGAAAGCTCGCCGATGTTCTTATGCATGATGCCGGAGAGCCCGCAGAGATCGACCAGCTCATGGATGCGCCCGATCTTCTGCCTGCCGCTCAAGCCCCGTACCTGCGCAATGTAGTCGAGATAGTCGTAGACCAGGATATTGTGATACAGGGGAGCCGACTCGGGCAGGTAGCCGATGAGCCTTTTCACTGCCAGGGCATCGTCGTCCAAGGAGAGGCCTTTGATCCGGATGGTGCCCGATGTGGGCACGAGGTAGCCGGTGAGCATCCTCAAACTGGTGGTCTTGCCTGCGCCGTTGGGGCCCAGGAGCCCCGTGATCTCCCCTTTGGAAATATCGAGGTCGATCTGATCCACGGCGCAGAAGCTTCCGTAAAACTTCGTCAGTTTCTCCACATGGATCATTGCATTCCTCCTAGTAATCTTCCCCTTTGGATATCAAGCTGTGTGATTTGTTTTTAGTGCGTGCCCGTCATTAGCAAAGCCGGTGAACCCGGCAGGTAAGATAAAAAAGATTTTTCCCCCTTTGTCAAGACCCGAGGCTCCAAGTGCGGGAGTGCCGGTGTCTTCAGGACAAGCAGCCCGTTTATGCAGTCCGGGGCTATACAGGGATCAATGGAACGCTCAGGCGGCAGTCTCATCATCCATAGAGCTCCCGGCACTCCCTTTCAATCTGCCCACGGAACCGTGGATGTGCGATACCGATTGAGCGCTCGGCTGCGCTGGCGCAGAGAAAGGCCACTTGAGCCTGACCACCCTGTATTCGGTGTCGACATAATCCACTTTTACTGCTCGAAGCGGTACTGGGCCCAGGGCTCGCGCAGGGAGCAACACCACTGGTGGAAATGTCAATATTTCACGGATGTCCCTTATTTGGAGCATCAGGGGTCTTATTCATTAAGTATATAAGACAGGTATGGCCGGCTGCATTTATGCTAAGGAGCCCGGGTCTGTGCCGGCAGAGGGTGATGTATATGGAACGGGAGGTGGTTTTCCGGACCAGGGGGCTCACCAAGGTGTACAGCATGGGCGAGGTGCAGGTGCATGCACTGCGCGGCATCGACCTGGAACTCTATGCGGGAGAGCTCGTGGTGCTCCTGGGTGCATCGGGCAGCGGCAAGTCGACGCTGGTGAACATCCTGGGCGGGCTCGACACCGCTACCGCAGGTGATGTGTTTTATCGAGATATGAGCCTCACGCAGGCAGGCGACCGAGAGCTCACGGACTATCGCCGCCGCCACGTGGGGTTCGTGTTCCAGTTCTACAACCTGATCCCGAGCCTCACCGCGCTGGAGAACGTGGCCATCGTGACCGAGATTGCGCAGAACCCAATAACACCCGAGCAGGCCCTCGATCTCGTAGGCCTGGACGATCGGAAAGACTCTTTCCCCGCACAGCTCTCCGGGGGTCAGCAGCAGAGAGTAGCCATTGCCCGCGCCATTGCAAAGCAGCCGGGCGTGCTCCTATGCGACGAACCTACCGGCGCCCTCGATTCCAAAACGGGCGTGATCGTGCTCGAGGCGCTCGAGAGGGTCAACCGCGAGCTCGGGACCACCACGGTCATCATCACGCACAATGCCGTGCAGGCGGAGATGGCAGACCGTATAATATACTTAAGCGACGGGCAGGTGATCGATATCCGCGCCAACGAACATAAAAAGTCGGCCCGTATGCTTACCTGGTAGAGCGATGAGAGCACTCGACCGCAAGATGCTGCGCGACCTGTGGGGGATGCGGGGACAGGCCCTGGCGATTGTCTTCGTGATCCTGAGCGGGGTCGCCACCTATGTGTCCATGACAAGTGTGATGGACTCGTTCCAGCAGACGCTTCACAACTACTATGAAGAGTACCGTTTCGCCGACGGGTTCGCCACGGTGCGGAGGGCCCCTGAGCTGCTGCTTGAGAGGATCAGGGAGGTCCCCGGGATCGGCACGGTCGAGACACGGGTGGTCTCACGGGTGAACCTTAAGATCGAAGGCTTCGGAGAGCCGGTATCCGGCACACTCGTATCCGTGCCCGAGGGTGATCAGCCCGTCCTGAACCGGATCTTTATCCGTGAGGGGCGCCTCGTGCAATCGGGAAGGGAAAACGAGGTGGTGCTCAACGAGCCCTTTGCCGAGGCACACGGGCTAAAGCCCGGGGACAGCATCACCGCGATCATGAACGGCCGGTACCGGAAGCTGAGCATCGTGGGCATCGGGCTCTCGCCGGAGTTTCTCATGCAGGTCGATCCGGCATCCATCTTTCCCGATCCCATGCGCTACGGGGTGATGTGGATGGGGCGCTCCTCTCTCGAAGCAGCCTACGACATGGACGGGGCCTTCAATGACATCACCTTCTCCCTTGCGCCGGGCGCCGGCATCGACGAGGTCATCGACCGGATCGACCAAATCCTGAGGCCCTATGGAGGGCAGGGAGCATTCGGACGAGAAGACCAGCAGTCACACTTCTTCATCACCGAAGAGTTCCGCCAGCTCGAACGGACCGCTATCATACTCCCCCTGATTTTTCTGGGGGTTGCCGCATTTCTGCTCAATATTGTGATATCGCGGCTCATCAGCCTGCAGCGCGAGCAGATCGCCGTGCTCAAGGCCTTCGGTTACCGTACCTTCGATGTAGGGGTTCACTACGGGAAGCTCGTGCTTCTCATCGTGATCACGGGCGCAGCGGCTGGAACCCTGCTCGGCTTCTGGCTGGGAGTGCAGCTCGGGGACCTCTATCTGCGCTACTACCGGTTCCCGTACCTTGAATTTGTCCTTGAGCCGCCGGTGATGATCACAGCGGCTGCACTGACCATCGGAGCCGCACTCATCGGGGTTGCGCAGGCTGTCCGCCGTGCAGTAAAGTTGCCTCCTGCCGAAGCGATGCGGCCTGCGCCGCCGGCCGTGTATCGGGTCACTCTGGTAGAGCGCCTGGGGATCCAGCGATTTTTCTCGCAGCCCAGCCGGATGATCATGCGCGACCTGGAGCGCAGGCCCCTCAAGGCCCTGCTCACCATTCTCGGCATATCGAGCGCATGCGCCATCCTTATCATGGGGCTGTTCTTCTCTGATTCGTTCGACTACGTAATCCGCGTTCAGTTCGGGCTCGCCCAGCGCGAGGACGTGACCATTACCTTCACCGACCCCACCTCGACGGCCGCGATCTACGAGCTGAAGAGCCTGCCCGGTGTGATCCATGCCGAGCCTTTCCGCACCGTGCCGACCGAGCTGCGCCATGGACACTTGAGCTTCCAGACCGGTATCGAGGGGATCCCTCAGGACCCGTACCTTCGCCGCCTCATCGACATTGATCTGAAGCCGGTTTCCATTCCGCCCGAGGGCCTCCTCATCACCGAGAGACTTGCGCGGATTCTGGATGTCGGGCCGGGCGACGAGGTGATCGTGGAGGTGCAGGAGGGAAGGCGGTATACGAAGAGCGTCCCGGTCGCCGGGATCATCCGGCAATTCGTCGGCGTGGCCGCGTACATGGATATGGACGCGGCAAATCGGTTAGCCGGTCTCGGACAGGCCATATCAGGTGCCTTTCTCATGATCGACCGCACCTTCGAGCAGGAGATCACGGATTCCCTCACCGAACGGCCGCGCGTGGCGGGCATCGCCTTCCAGGACCGGATGATCGGGGCCTTCCGCGACACGATCGCGCAGACAATGCTCACCTATACGCTCATCCTGAGCCTGTTTGCCGGCGTGATCACCTTCGGGGTTGTATACAACAGCGCCAGGATCATGCTCTCCGAGCGCGACCGCGAGCTGGCGAGCCTGCGGGTACTCGGATTCACCAAAGGCGAGGTGAGGTATATCCTGCTCGGCCAGCTAGCGGTCATGATCCTGCTGTCCATCCCGCTCGGCCTGGTTCTCGGTGCCATCGCGAGCGCGGGGTTCGCCAGGTCTCTGCAGACAGACATGTACCAACTGCCTTTTATCCTGGGCAAGGGCACCCTTGTCCAGGCCTCCCTCATCGTGCTCGGCGCCTCGGCCGCTTCGGCAATGCTCGTGAGCATGAGGCTGAACAGGCTGGACCTCATCGGGGTCCTGAAGACGAGGGAATAGATGCCGGAGCCGACACAAAAACAGATCGCAATCATCGCCCTGGTGCTGCTCGGGTTTGTCCTGCTGGTATACCTGCTGCTGCCGTCGCCCGTCCAGGTGCAGACCGCCCGGGTGGGCTATGCCCCGATGCAGGTGATCGTGGAGGAAGAGGGCGAGACAAGGGTAAAGGACTACTATACCATCTCATCGCCTGTAGCAGCCACGATCCGGCGCATCCATCTGGAGGCCGGAGACCGGGTGAGGCAGGGGCAGCCTCTGGTGTTCCTGGAGGCGCCCCGTGCGTCGATCCTGGACGTCCGAGCCCGGGATGAGGCCGCTGCAGGCGTCCAGGCCGCCGAAGCCCGGCTCGAGCAGGCCAGGGAGCAGGCAAGGTCCGCACAGGCGGCAGCGGATCTTGCAGCCACCGAGCTTGCAAGGACTAAGGCCCTTTTCGAGTCAAGAGCGGTTTCGCGGCAGACCCTGGACGAGGTGAGAGCCGCGGCTTCGCAGGCCGATGCGGATCTGGAGGCGGCACAAGCCGGGGTGGCGACTGCACGCGCCGAGCTCGAGTCGGCCAGGGCTGCACTGCGCAGCGTCTCTGAAGGCGAGGGCGATACCGGCGTTCAGGACATCCTTCGTTCGCCCGTCACAGGCGGCGTCCTGGCCGTGCACCGGAGGAGCGAAGGATTCGTGAATGTGGGTGAGCCGCTCCTGGATGTAGGGGACATTGATCGCCTGGAAGTATGGACCGATGTTCTTTCCCAGGACGCGTTCGGTATACGGCCCGGTTCGCGTGTTCTGTTCGACCGGTGGGGCGGTGATGCAACCCTGGAAGGTGTCGTCGATCGGATCGAGCCCCAGGCTGCCACAGTGGTATCGGCGCTGGGCGTCGAAGAGCAGCGCGTGCAGGTGATTGCGAACATCATTTCACCGAAAAATGCGTGGACAGGCCTGGGATCGGGATATCGCGTGCTCTCAAGGTTCGTGATCTGGGAGGACGACCGGGTGCTCCAGGTGCCTGCAGGCGCACTTTTTCGCGTGCAGGACGGCTGGGCTGCCTTCGTGGTCGAAAACGGCAAGGCGGTCAGGAAGCCGGTCAGGACGGGGCAGCGGTCGGGACTCGCCTTTCAGGTACTCTACGGGCTCAACGAGGGTGACGTGGTGATCGTGCATCCGGACGATTCCATCAAAGAGGGACTGCGTGTCAGCCCGCAGGAAGATTGAGCCGGCCTGGCCTGATCTCCTTCAAGAGTCAGGCCCTACCATTTTGACCGGCATGGACCCACCGGTGCCTGCTATCGAATCAATGAATTCGATTTACAACCCATCCTGGGATGAGATAAAATTGTGAGGATTTAATGGGAGAGAGACAAAGATGCCGACACAGGTTGCCGGTTGTTATCCATCCCGGCATGAAAAAAGGCTCACCCTCAAGGACGGCAGGGAGGTCTTTCAGCGACCTGTCCTCTGGACAGACAGAGAACTCATCCTCGATCTGTTCAACCGGATCTCTCCAGAGTCGCTGTACATGCGGTTTCTGAGGCACTACCGTGTTCTTCCGGAAGACATGCTGTACCATTTCACCCATCTCGACTACATCGACAGGTTCGCACTGGCAGCCGTGGTCGAAGAAGAGGGGAAAGAGGCGATCATCGCGGTAGTCCGTTATGCCCGCGATCCGCAGGAAGGGCTGACCGACCTGGCGATCGTCGTCAGGGACGACTGGCAGAACAAGGGCCTGGGCAAATCGCTGTTGCTCGGGCTCATCGATGCCGGCAGAGAGCACGGCATCAAACGGTTTGTGAGCATGATGGACCCAGGCAACACCATCATCAGGCAAACCCTCGCCAGGCTCGGCTTTGAAGCTAGCTATTCGCTGAAGAACGGGGTTTTCCAGGTGGAGATCGTTGTCTGATGTAATGCTCCGGGGCGTGGGGATACTTCTTCCCTGTCAGGTCCGTAGGACTGAGGATGATAAGAAAGGGAATGGAAAGGAGAGAGAACAAGAAATGATCAAGATCATGCCATGCCTTGATATGAAAGACGGGCGGATCGTCAAGGGGGTTCATTTTGTCGATCTGAAGGATGCGGGTGACCCGGTGGAGGCAGCCGCCATCTATCAGAAGGAAGGTGCTGACGAGCTTGCCATGCTCGATATCGCGGCAACGCTCGAAAACCGCAAGACCAGGCTCGAATGGGTGAAAAAGGTGTCTTCGGTTATCGACATCCCGCTCACGGTGGGGGGCGGTGTTTCTTCATTGGAAGATATCGAGATGCTGCTTGCCTCCGGAGCGAGCAGTGTTTCCATGAACAGCGCGGCGGTCAAACGGCCCAAGCTGGTGAGCGAGGCTGCCCGTGAATTCGGCACGAACCGCATCACCGTGGCCATCGATGCCAAGCGAAACAATGCAATGCCCTCCGGGTTCGAGCTGGTTGTGTCCGGAGGCACCCAGGCGGCGGGAAAAGACGCTGTGGAGTGGGCCAGGCAGTGCGAGGCCATGGGCGCAGGAGTGATCCTGCCCACCAGCATGGACGGCGACGGGACCCGGGCCGGCTACGACATCGAATTCATTCGGGCCATTTCCCGGGCGGTCACGGTTCCGGTGGTCGCTTCAGGAGGCGCGGGCAAGCTGGAAGACTTCTACCAGGCGGTCGTTGAGGGCGGGGCTTCGGTGCTGCTCGCCGCGTCGGTCTTTCACTTCCGCGTGCTGAGCATCCGGCAGGTCAAGGAATACCTGCGTGAGAGGGGGGTGGAGGTCTCTCTGTAGCGGTCCGGCCTTCATGAGGAAAATGCCTGCCTTCCCCACTCCGGGAAGGCAGGTGAACATTCATGTAGTGCATCTGAAAGGGCTGCCCTTGAAAACCCTTCGGTGTCCGGGAATATTAATCGTAGCGGTTATGCAATGTGCTCCAGGCTAATTTGCTAAGGCCGGGAGACAGCATAATCCGAACAAGGGCGAGGACTCGGACATGAAAACAATCGCGTTTCTTCTCAGCCTTTTCGTGACAGCCACGGGCCTTCTCGGCTTCATATCGCCCGGCATGCTCATCTCCATGGTCAGGAGGTTTGCAGGCCCGTTAGGGGTATACGCCGCCGCAGGGATACGGCTGATCATGGGCCTGGCGCTCTATCTGTCGGCGCCGGTTTCCCGCATTCCCCATGCCGTACGCGCCCTCGGCGATATCACCCTGGCTGCAGGTGCCGTCACACCCTTTTTCGGGCCAGAGCGCTTCAGGGCGGCCCTGGCGTGGTGGTCGGCTCAGGGGCCGGCCTACATACGCGCATGGTCGCTCGTTGCCGTGGCCATCGGTCTTTTCACGGCATGGTCCCTGGCACCCGCCGGCAGGAAGCGCATCACCCATATCCCCTCGGAACACGAAAGCGGAGTCCCGGACACGGGTGAGGGTAGATAGGCTCAGCCGGCATAGGTGCCCTTAAGATCGCCCGATTCATCGGGCAATGCCCTGCATGATTCAAAGGCAGGGCTTCAGATTAAGGGTGCTTAGAGAGGCGCTCAAAGGATCGGAGGCCGATTCATGGCGAACACGGCCCATCTCATATACATCGTATCCGGGGGTGCGGGGACCAGCGGCGAACAGGTCGTCAACACCGTGCTGGCTCAGTTTCCGGATAACGACGTATCGGTGGCCATCGAAGGGAATATCCGTCTCGTCTCACAGATCGAAAAGGTGGTGAACGAGGCGAGAGAATGTAACGGCATCATCGTTCACACCCTGGTCGATTCCATGCTCAGAAACACCCTGCTCCGCCTGACAAGAGAACAGGGCGTCATCGAGGTGGATCTGATGGGCCCGCTGATAGAGCGGCTCTCAGCCATGCTCGGCAGGGCCCCTCTGGGCCGTCCCGGCCTCTATCGAGAGCTGCGCAAAGAGTATTTCGACAGGGTATCCGCCATGGACTTTGCCATGTCACACGATGACGGCCAGAGCCCGGAAGACTGGCCAAAGGCCGATGTACTGATCATCGGGGTGTCCAGGACGGGCAAGACCCCTCTATGTGTGTACCTGTCGGTTCTGGGCTTAAAGGCGGCCAACTGTCCCATCATTGCCGGGGTACCCATGCCTGAAGAGCTCTACCAAATGGAACAGTCCCGTGTGGTGGGTTTGAGCATCGATCCCGACCGTCTGCTGGCGATCAGGAGCAGAAGAATGGAACACATAGGATCAACAGCCAAAACGGGCTATACCGACCCGGGCGTGATTGACGAAGACATGGCCGAGGCACGGCGGGTGTTCAGCAAAGGAGGATTCTTTGTCGTCAACATGACTGAACGGACCATCGAGGCCGGTGCCGACGAGATCATCAAACGGGTCGGCAGGATATGAATCATGTCGCGGAACAAAACATCTTCACAAAGCAGAGTTACCACAGGAATGGTTTTCTCATACGCCATACACAACGCTCAAGGAGGAAGGAATAATGCCCAAAGTTGCATTTAGCAAGGAAAATATCGGCAAATGTCTGTGCGGCGAGTGCCCTGTGCAGGTGCAAAGCACCTGTGCCAAAGAAAAATACGCAGAGGCACAGAAGGTTCAGGGAATGCCCACGCCCGAACAGGTTCCGGGCCTCTACTGCTCATCTGGAAAGGCCACCTGCCAGGACCTCAGGTGGGTGGAGCACTGCCTGTGCCCGGGCTGCCTGGTATGGGCGGAGAACAGTCTGAAAACGAATCACTACTGCTCCCGCGGAAGTGCGGACCAGAGCGAGTGAACCGGAAGGTGAGAAGGGCACGTTGCCGGGAGCTCCTGGGCTTAAAGCCGGGCCGAAGGGCGTGCCCTTTCGTTAAGTTGATGCCATGAATGTCCGCACCACCCGTGAGGTCTTCGAGGATCATCTCGATCTCGCACAGAGAGGCGATCTGGAAACCGATATTGAGCGGAACTTTGCCCAAGACTGCGTGCTCCTCACCGGTTATGGTGTCTTCCGCGGCCATCAGGGTGTCCGCGAGGCGGCCGAACTTCTGGACAACCAACTGGGAAAAGTGCAATATATCTACAGCAACAGGCTCTGGCACGAAGAAGTGGCTTTTCTGGAATGGTCCGCAGAGTCCGGACGTGCATGCATTGAAGACGGCGCCGATTCGTACTGGGTGAGAGACGGCTTCATACGGGTCATGACGATCCACTACACGGTCAGGGAAAAAGCACCCGGAGAATACGATACAGGCGGCTAAAAACCGAAGGTCAATAGCATCGAATGAGCCGGGAGGGGCTTTGCTATGCATGACGAAGATCAGGTCGTATACGGAGAGGTCAATCGTGCCAGGTATCGAGGCCAGCACCTAGGGCATTATGAAAGTTTCTTCCAGAGAGCCAACCACCCCGGGCGCCCGCTCGCGTTTTGGATCAGGTACACGCTCTTCAGCCCCGCCCTTCGCCCGGAAGATGCCATCGGAGAGCTCTGGGCCGTATTCTTCAACGGAGAGACAAAGCGGCACACAGCGGTCAAAAAAGAGCTGCATATAAACGAATGCCTCTTCGACACCACCAGGCTCTATGTCCGTATTGGTGAAGCCCAGCTCACCGATACGGCGCTCAAGGGGTATGCCCGGACAGGGCAAGACAACATCGCGTGGGACCTCTCATACGGGCGGGGCTCGGAACCCCTGCTCCTCCTTCCGGCCGCGCTGTACCGGACCAAGCTGCCCGCGGCGAAGAGCCTGGTAGGCATGCCCCTGGCGCGATATTCCGGGATGCTTGAGGTCAATGGCGAGGCAATAGATGTCTCTGACTGGGTAGGGAGCCAGAACCACAACTGGGGCTCCCGGCATACCGACCTCTATGCCTGGGGGCAGGTTGCGGGCTTCGACACCCACCCGGAGAGCTTCCTTGAGGTGGCAACGGCACGTCTTAAGGTGGGATCTCTCTGGACTCCTCCCATGACGCCTCTGGTGCTGAGGCATCAGGGGCAGGAGTTTGCGCTCAACGGGCTGTTCCGGTCAGTGAGGGCAACAGGGCGCTTCGGCTATTTCTTCTGGAATTTCGCATCGGAAAACCGCGACGTTGCGGTGCAGGGAACCATGGTCGCCCCCCGTGAGACATTCGTGGGGCTTAATTATTACAATCCGCCGGGAGGCGCCAAGCACTGCCTCAACACCAAGATCGCGATGTGCACGCTTCGCCTCGAAGACAAGGCCACAGGCACTTCAGAGGTGCTGGAGACCAAGAACCGGGCGGCCTTCGAAATCCTCACCGACGACCGGAATCACGGGGTGCCCATCGCAGCTTAGCCGGTCGGGCACCCGGCTTACCGTACACGGTCACTCTTCCCGGTGGAGCGCACGATCAGCCCCCTGATTTCTTGAGGACATAACAATTCGGCAGGAATGAAAGGACATGAAATGGTACAGATGATCCCAGTGAAACACGCAAAGGCGATCATGGGCAGGCTCCGTCACGGCGCCGACCTGCTTGAGGAGATCACCGCGATTTGCAGGGAGCACGGCATCAGGCTGGGCCGCATCGAGGCCATCGGCGCGGTGAAAAAGGCAAGTATCGGTTTCTACGATCAGCAGACCCGGACATACGCATATCTCACCCTGGTCAAGGCAATGGAGATCACCAAGCTCTCAGGGAACGTCTCGATAAAGGATGGAGAGGTGTTCGTGCACGCCCACATAACCCTGGCGGATGATACGGGGCGGGCATATGGAGGGCATCTTGCCCCGGGCACCATTGTCTTTGCCTGCGAGTGCATCATTGAGGCGTTCGAGGGCCCGGCGCTCGAACGGGTGTTCGACGAGGAAACTGGCCTGGCCCTGTGGGACATCGGGGAACAGAGACGGAGCTAAAGAAATAGAATAAAACTTGCCGTCGAGGGTGCGCAGTATCTCTTTACCCCCTCCACCTCAAGCCCTGGAGCGCTCATTCGCCGGCAGAGGGGACCTTATCCGGCATGTCAGCTCTACGGCTCGTGCCTGCGATACCGTGCAGCTCCGGTATGCTGGATCACCAGCCCTGCCACTATGAGCACGAGGCCTGCAACCGTGGAAGCGAGGATCTCCTCGCCCACGAGCACCCGGATGAAAACCAGGGAGAGAAAAGGAGACAGAAAGATAAGGTAGCCCACCCGGGCGGTGTTCTCGGCATATTTCAAGGCATGGAGCCACAGCACGAAGGTGATGCCCATCTCGAACAGGCCGACATAGGCCGCCCCGGCAAGACCGGCCAGCGAGCCGACCCGGATGTCGGAGAAGACCAGACAGAACACGAAGACAAAGGGCAGCCCGAATAGGAAATTGAGCAGGAGGCCCGCCACCGGGTCTCGGCTGTCTTTGGTGTTGTAGATCCAATACAGGGCCCACAGGACCGTGCTGCCGAGAGCCAGCGCCACGCCCGTCAAGCTGACGCCCTGCAGTCCCGCGATGCTGCCTTTTGTGGAGATGATTGCCACGCCCAAATAACTGATGATCCCGGCCGTTATTTCCTGAACGCCGATCTTCTGTCCGAGCAGCGGGATGGAAAGGAACATGAGCGTGAGCGCCCAAGTATAGTTGATGGGCTGCGCGATCTGTGCGGGCAGGAGATCGTAGGCCTTGAACAGCACCAGATAGTAGAGAAAGGGGTTGACCATGCCCAGGAGCAGTGACCGGCCATATTCCTTTCGGGTATAGGTGAATATGATGCCCAGCTTCCCCTGAACCGCGAGGATGCCGCCCAGAGCCGCGATGGAGAACAGCGTCGCATAGAGAAGCAGCTGGGCAGGGTCGAGATGCTTGAGCGAGAGCTTGAATGCCGATGCAACCGTGGACCAGAGCAGCACGGTAGCGATCCCGAAGAGATATGCGCGTCTTGGTTGATTTCTCATTCTGTCCGGTATTGTTAGTACGTCTTGGCTTCTCAGGTAAACAGCTTATTTCATATCTATGATCCGGATCGGATATGTAGGCATCAATACCGAGCTTCCGAGCGCCAGCAGGACCTTCAGGCTCGCGGGCTATTCCGTCGGGAGGATGCTCGATACTGCATCTGCCAACCTCACGGCCCTCCAGCAGATCCTTACGTGGAATGTGGACCATGGGATATTCCTGTTTCGCATCACCTCCAACCTGATTCCCTTCGGGTCACATCCAATCAACCGGGGCGAGTGGAAGCAGGTCCTCAGGGACGAGTTCGCGAAGATCGGCTGGTTCATCAGGGACCAGGGCATGCGGGTATCCATGCACCCAGGCCAGCACTTGGTGCTCAACAGCCCCCATGAAGCAACCCACGAGAGCGCCCTGCGCGAGCTCGATTATCATGAGACCATTTTCTCTCTGATGGAGCTGGATTTCGACCACAGGATCGTGGTTCACGGGGGAGGGGCCTACGGAAACAAGGCAAAAGCGACCCGGGTGCTTGTAGCAAGGCTTTTGGAATGCGACAGCCGGATACGCCTGCGTCTGGCTCTGGAAAACGACGAGCGGGTCTTCACGGCGCAGAACATTCTCGCAATATGCCAAGAATCAGGGATACCCGGGGTCCTGGACGTGTTCCATCACCGGGTCCTACCGAGCCTTCCCGGCAAGGGCATCAGGGAAGTCATCCAAGCATTCACCCCTTCGTGGGCAGGCGCAAGGCAGAAGATCCACTATTCCAACCAGGAACCCGGCAAGGTCCTGGGCAGCCACTCGTCGCAGGTGAACATCGACGCATTCAGCGGCTTCTACCAAGAGATCCATGATCTGGACCTGGACATCATGCTCGAGTCGAAAGACAAACAGGAATCGGTCCTGGCCCTGAGAAAGGCGTTTCCCGAACTGAAGTGATCACACCGGTACAACATGCCCTGATGCGGATTGGTCAATCCTGTACAGAAAGTTTGTACTGCTCTTTAGGCCAGCGCACTGGCCGGAAGGCCTGGGACGAGGAGCCATGCATAACTCTTAGGAAATGTTCAGGTGGGCCTGTCTCTTCGTTATCATCTCTAAGAACAGAGAAAACTTTGTTAAGTACCGTTGCCACGAATTGGGATAAATAAATGCATGTTATTTTATCTTATAGCATCCGGAATAAATTAAATTTATCTTGCATCCTAGCAATTTGGAAGGTAGAGTTCCAATATGCAAGGAACATATATCCCCAGGTCCCTTGAGAGAGATGTCCGCCGTGGGCTCGATGAATTCCCGGCCGTTGCTGTCCTGGGTCCGAGGCAGTGTGGCAAATCGACTCTGGCAAAACATATTATTGAAAGCTACCCGCACAGTATTTATCTCGATCTTGAACGTCCATCAGATGAACGCAAGCTTACTGATCCCGAGCTTTTTTTTGAGCACTACAGGGACAGACTTGTGTGTCTGGATGAGATCCAGCGAAAGCCGGAAATTTTTACCGTATTACGGAACGTGATTGATGAAAGGAAAAGGCCCGGCCAGTTTCTCATCCTTGGATCGGCCTCCGGTGACCTGCTGCGGCAAAGTTCCGAGAGCCTGGCTGGGCGCATTGCTCATCTTGAACTGGCACCCTTCGGCATGGGTGAGATTCCAAATCTTAAACTGAATACACTCTGGCTGCGGGGAGGATTCCCCTCAGCCCTGCTTGCCAAGGATGATTATGCAAGCTTCCGCTGGCGGCAGAACTTTGTCCGCACATTTCTTGAACGCGATATTCCCCAGCTTGGAATCCGCATACCAGCGGCCTCGATTGAGCGCCTCTGGCGCATGTGTGCTCACTATCACAGCCACGTGCTCAATCTTTCAGCCATTGGGAGTTCCCTGGGGATAACACACCATACCGCCCGCTCATATATCGATCTCTTAAGCAAGACATTCATGTTGAGGCTGCTGCCTCCTTACGAGTCAAATGCAAAGAAGAGGCTCGTAAAGTCACCGAAACTCTATATCCGGGACAGCGGGCTTCTGCATACTTTGCTGGGACTGAGAGAGTACGATGATCTGTTGGCGCATCCTGTATTTGGAGGGTCTTGGGAAGGATTTGCCATCGAAAATTTAGTAGCCTGTTTATCCGACTGGAACCCGAGCTTCTATCGCACCTCTGCCGGTGCAGAATTAGATCTGGTGCTGGAAAGAGGAAGGCATAAGATTGCAATCGAATGCAAGGCATCATCTTCGCCGGAAGTCACAAAGGGTTTCTGGTACGCCCTTGATGATATTCGGCCCGATGAAGCGTGGATCGTTGCTCCCGTAAGGGATACGTATCCTCTCAAAAAGGGAGTGAAAGTAACATCTTTGGGAGAGATCATACTACACCTTAAGAGGCAATTTCTCTGAGGCAACAAAATGTTCTTAAGAGCCTGCTCTCCGTCTGCGGATTCGGAACATGGTCTTTCTCCTGTGTGCGGGAAAAATCTCCAGCACAGGTGCGGCCGGGAAGAGGCTATTCAAGCAGGCAATTCATACCTGAAACATGGGTATTGTCGCGGAGCGAATAGTCCAGTATCGTATGCACATGGCTTTGCCCGGGCAGAACAGGACATCCGGGCCGCGGGAGAAGGCGGCGAGGTTCTTTTGCATCTGTGTCCTTCTGTGCCTGGCTGCGGCCCTTGCAGCAGGGCTCGCACTTCCGGGCTGTTCGCGCCAGGATTCAGCCCTGCTTGAAACACCCCAGGTGCGGTTCTGGAAGAACTTTTTCTTTACAGAGGGCGCCCCAATACAGGACGACGGGACCATGGAATTCACCTGCATTCCCATTCCCCCACCCGGACATCAGCCGCCCGGCAGCGGGCTCGTCTGCAACGAGTCGGACAGCGTATGCCTGGTGATCGACACCGGATATCTTCAGGAGCAGGGCAGGGTGGTTCGCGGAGAGCCCGACTCGTCGGTTTCCCTGTACTATCCTGAAGAGAAGCGCATGTGCCGGTTCATGAGCATCGGGACTACAGGGGGCGTACACGGCGGCGTGTGGGTGTCGCAGCGGGTGTTTGTGGTGTTCGGGCTCTCGGAACAGAGCGGCTTTCTCTACAGGGCCGATCTCGATGAAGGCGTGGTCAGGAAATATGTTGTTCCTGCATCCTTCCGGAAACCGGATGCAGTCGAAGAGAGATACTTCTCAGCTGTCTGGGGACGAACAGCGGAAGAGAGGGGCGACAGGGGTCCTGGGAAAAGCCTGCAGGGTCGCGGGCCCTTCTAGGAACCGAGAGTAATTCAAGGGAGAGGCCTGCTAAGGGTGGACGGCACTTGAAAACCATTATTGCATACAGGAGGGTATGCAGATGTCACACAAGAAACCAGACACGGGTTCAGACAAGCTGAGCGATTTCTTGGCAGAAGCGAGGCGCAGCAGGGAGGAGCGCGAGAAGGGCTATCGTGAACAGGCGCTTAAGATCTTTCCCTGGGTCTGCGCTCGGTGCGGCCGTGAGTTCTCGGGCAGGAAGCTGCGCGAGCTCACGGTTCACCACAAGGACCACAACCACGACAACAACCCGCCCGACGGAAGCAACTGGGAGCTCCTGTGCGTCTACTGCCATGACATCGAACATTCCCGTGATGTCGACGGCCAGTGGTATGGAGAAGAAACCCGGACAGATAAGCCGGGCACGACCCACACCTACAAGGCCTTCGCCGGCCTCGATGCCCTGCTCAAGAGCAAGAAGGACCGGTAGAGTGCACCTTGTCCACACGCATGTTTTTTTATGAAGACATGAGGGAAAAAAAGCTGTAGAGTGCCAGCTATGATGATCACGCGCCGAGCCTCTCTTGTTCTGAAAAAAAGAGAAGGGGTATTGCTTTTTTCCAGGTTTGCTTCATACATAATATCGAGGACATTTTTTATTGAATGAACGATTCGCGTGATTGAAAACAACGTATAGATAAGAGACGTTTCGGCTGGCATGCCCCTCGATTCCCGCCTTACGTATCTGCAAGCTGAATAATTGAAAAACCCTAAAGGAGAACCATTTATGAACATCTACGTAGGAAACCTGGCGTACAGTGTCACGGAAGACGATTTACGGTCGGCATTCCAAGGCTTTGGCGAGATCATGAGCGTTAACATCATCAAAGACAAATTCAGCGGTCAGTCCAAGGGCTTCGGTTTTGTCGAGATGCCGTCCGCAGAGGAGGCACGGTCCGCCATCAATGAGATGAACGGCAAAGAGTTCAAGGGCAGGGCCTTGAATGTCAACGAGGCGCGCCCGAGATCCGAAGGCGGTTCTTCGCGGGGCGGCGGACGAGGGTTCGGCGGTCCCATGAGAGGAGGCAGAGGCGGCCACAGCGGCGGTGGGCGAAGAACCGGCGGACGCTACTAGCCAGGTTGTTCACCTGCTGAGGCCGAGCTTCATGTTTGAATGAAGCCGGCCGCTACGGCCGCCGGGCCGGGATGCCGGCGGCCGAGCAGCTTCCAGAGGATGCCGTGCGGCCCTGATCCTCTTCCTGTGTACCCCCTTGCCAGGGGTTCTTGATAAGGCTTGCGGATCTGACAGGCTCTTAGAGCCTGTCCTGAATACTCCATACCATTGGCCGTCCTTTCAAAAAGGTGTTGCAGTATGTCCGGCGGGGAACACCCCTGTTCTCTTGTGCTTGCGAAAGAGAACAGGACCTGCTAGAGAATTCCTGCAGTGCAGTGGGAGAGCGGCGTGATGGTGAGTCTGGATACGATCAACACTCTGGCGGGCGTCTGCCTGATCATGTTCGGAAGGCGGCTCTACTGGCTCTTCGTGGGCCTGGTGGTCATGCTGTACGGGCTTCTCGCCTCGCCCCAGCTCCTCCTTGGCCGGCCCGGCTGGATGGTCGTCGCCGTTGCCCTCGGGGCGGGAGCGCTTGCGGGTATCCTGGCGGTGTTTTTCAAACGCACCGTCATGGCGGTTGGCGGTTTCCTTGCCGGGGGGTTCTTTGCCTTTTCTCTTGCGCACCATTTTCACCTGACCATGGAATATGCACCATGGATCGCTGGCGCGATCGCAGGCGTCCTGTGCGCGGTGCTCTTCTCCGTGTTCTTCGACTGGTCAATCATCATCCTGTCTTCCCTGATCGGTTCCCTGCTCATCACGCAGTCGTTCCATGAAGGCACTGCGGCCAGCGTGATCATTTTCACGGCCTTAAGTATAGCGGGCGTGGTTGCGCAGGCGGCCGTTATGCAGAAAGGCGCAGCGAAATGATGCTCCAAGTCCCGAAACGGAGCGCGCCACCTCTGAGAGCCCATGGAAAGCGGCTGGAAGCGGTTTTGTTTCCTGCCCGATCCCTTATTATAGACTTATCCAATGATATCATTGTCCTGCTCGTGATTCAGGGAAAAGGGGGATCGCATGGAAGGCATTCAAACTCTGTCCAGGCTCGATGCCGCCCTGATAAGCGAAAAAAAGACCATCGATTTCTTCGTGGAACAGGCAAAACGCATCAAAAATCCGCTGGGCAAGGAGATGTTAAAAGACCTTACCGAGAAGGGGCGCAGGAATTTCAGGATGCTCTACCGGCTTCGCAGGCGGCGGACAGGCAGAAGATTCACGGCGAGTGACTCAGCGGGGGAACCTGTCTTCGTCTTCGGAGACAGAGCTGATGATTTCGAAACCGGACTCTCCCGTGAGATTGCACGGGCGCTCACAGACTATGATGATTACACCATACTCGAAGCGGCTTCATCTCTTATCGAGAAAGCCTCGACATATTTCTCTCACTTCAGCGGAATGATCAAGGATCCGGCTGAGAAGGAACTCTTCCGATCACTCGCCGGCATGAAACGCGAGATATTCCTCGACATAAGGGATGTCGAGGAATATCTGAAAGACCCGGCCTCGTGGTTTGCCGAGAAGGAACATCACGGGCTCGACGGCGCCTGAAGACGTGCCGCAGGCGCACTGATCTTTTCGGCAGGCTTCAAATAACCATGCTCTTGATTGGCAAGGGGCACGGCCGGTGTGTACCTCATGCACGTGCAGAAACGTGCACAAGGGGGATATTCGCGCCTTGATTAACCTCCTGAATTTCTCTATAACTTCTGTATACATAAGATGACATCAGCAGGCATACAGGGGGGCGAGTGATGAGCAACGATACGGCACGGGTAGTGAAGAAGGTTCAGGAGAACCGGGAGATCACCTCCCTGTTCATTGATGGATACGGCGAATCGTTCAGGAAGCGGCGAGCAGGCCAGTTTCTCACCCTGAAGATCATGAAGGACGGCCAGTGGAGCAAGCCTCACCCGTTCACCATTTCCTGCGCCCCGGAAGACCCCCTGCTCAGGGTCACCATCAAGAAGCTCGGCGAGTTCACCTCACTGATCCCTGAGCTGAAAGAGGGCGATCCTGTGATCGTATCCGGTCCGTACGGGACATTCTGCAAGGATATCGATGCTCACGGAGAGATTGTGATGATCGCCGGCGGCGTGGGCATCACCCCCTTCCTGAGCGTGCTCAGACACTTCAGGAATATCCATGCACACAACAGAGTGCTTTTGCTGTGGTCGAACAAGTCACTCGACGATGCGTTTGCCCTTGACGAGCTGAACGCCATGAGCAGGGAGATCCCCCTGACGATCGTGCACAACTTAAGCAGGGAGGCTCCGGAGGCCGATTTGAGCGGATATGCCCGTCAGGACTTTCCGGCTGTCTTCTATGAGCCCGGGCGGTGCAACAGGGATCTGATGAAGAAATACCTGCCTTCCGGAGAGTCGGCCATGTTTCTCTGCGGTCCTCCCCCCATGCAGGACTTCATCCTGGGCGAGCTGGAAGCGATGGATGTGGAAGCCGGGTCTGTGGAAAAGGAAAGTTTTACCTGGAAGGGCGTCCGCTAGGCATTCCATGCCCGCCGGCGGCTGGAATAGCGCCCTCCTGGGCCTCAAACGGAGGGCATAAGGCCAAGGTGCCCATTTCCGGTAAAACAAGGAGGTGAGTCGTTGGCTGAAACCGGGATATTCCAAGCCCTGCTCGTTACCACGGCGGCGGGCCTGTCCACGGCCATAGGCAGTGTCATGGGGCTGTATTCCCGGAGACCCTCGGCCTCGTTCATCGGGTTTTCCCTGGGGTTTTCCGCCGGAATCATGGTGCTCGTGGCGTTCGGTGAGCTACTCCCCACGGCGGTCGCGGTCCCTGCGCTGGGGTTCGTGGGGGCCTATGGCGCGTTTTTCGCCGGTATGATGACCTACTTTCTCATCGATCTGGTGATCCCCCATGAATACATCGGCCAGCACGACCACGCCGTCGTGGTGTCCGGTGATGCCGGAACGCATTCCCTGGAAGGGCTGGAGAAAACCGGGCTTCTGGTGATGCTCGGCATCACCATCCACAACTTCCCTGAAGGCATGGCCACCTTTGTCGGAGCCATGGAAGACTTGAGAGTGGGCGTGGCGCTGGGCATTGCCATCGCTATTCACAACATCCCCGAGGGTCTGGCTATTTCCGCACCGGTGTACTTTGCATCGGGCAGCCGAAAAAAGGCCTTTCTCTGGTCGCTTTCTTCCGGGATCAGCGAGATTGCGGGCGCGCTCCTCGCCGCTGCTTTTCTCATGCCCTTTTTGTCAGAGACGGTGATGGGCATCACCCTGGCGTGCGTGGCAGGGATCATGGTGGCCATCTCTCTGGACGAGCTCATCCCCGTGGCCAAAACCCTCGATTCCGAGCACGGCCCCATTCTCGGGGTGATAACAGGAATGATGGTCATGGCGATAGGCCTGTATCTGCTGAAGTAGGCGAAGATATCGAAAGACGGGTCAGCTCTCGTCGAGGATTATTCCTACCGGGCAGTGGTCCGAGCCGGCGATGTGATCGAGAATGAATGCATCCTTGAGCATGGCTTTGAGCGAAGAAGAGATGCAGAAATAGTCGATCCGCCACCCGATCCCCTTGGCCCGGGCGTTGAACCGGTAGGACCACCAGGTGTAGTGGGCGGGCTCCTGATTGAAAAACCTGAATGTGTCGATGAAGCCGCTCTCTACGATCTTATCAAACGAGCTGCGCTCCTCGGGGGTGAATCCAGCGTTGTGGACGTTCGCTTTCGGGTTCTTGAGGTCGATTTCCTTGTGGGCGACGTTGAGATCGCCGCAGAATACGACCGGCCGGGTCTGCTCGAGATTTTTGAGATAAGCGAGGAAATCTGCGTCCCACTTCATGCGGTAGTCGAGCCTGGTCAGGCCGCGCTGGGAATTGGGGGTGTAGACATTCACGAGGAAGAAGTGCGGGAACTCCAGGGTGATGATCCTTCCCTCCCGGTCGTGCTCGGGAATGCCCATGCCGTACGATACCGACAGGGGCTCCCTGCGCGAGAAGACGGCTGTTCCCGAATATCCCTTTATCTCGGAATGGTTCCAATACTGCAGGTAGCCCGGGAGATCGACGACGATTTCACCGTTGCCGGCCCTTGTTTCCTGTATGCACACGACATCTGCGCAAAAAGAGAGCACCTTTTCCTGAAACCCGTTCTTCAGCGCCGCCCTGAGCCCGTTGACATTCCATGAGATCAGCTTCATCCCCTTTTAAGTCATCTCCTCCAATATTGGTTCTTGTTGTTATTCTATTACCCTGAAGGGTTTCGTGCGTCAAATCATCTTCCGGTTGACCGGCAAAACAGGATCGGTATTAGGTATCAAGAAAGGCATCTGTTCTTGATGAAAGGGAGGTCCCCGATCATGAAAAGAGTTGCGCTCCTTCGACACCGAGGCTACGAGCTGCCCGCGCTCAAGGAGACCATGCTCCGAGGCCTTGACGGCATCGGCTTTTCACTTACGTCGTTCCGCGGGGCGCGGGTCGTTCTGAAGCCGAATCTCCTCTCGGCTTCCCTGCCTCAGAGCGCAGTGGTCACCCACCCGCATTTCTTCCGCGCAGCGGCCGAGATCGTCATTGACCACGGAGGAAGGCCGGTTCTGGCCGAGTCTCCTGCCGTGTCGTCCCTCGGAAACGCCCTGAAGACGGCGGGATACGCACCGGTGATCAAGGACCTCGGTATCCCGGTGGCCGATCTGTCCAAAATCGGGAAGCTCTCCTATCCCGCCGGCAGGAGGATGAAATCCTTCGAGATCACCCGCGCCTTCTTCGATGCGGACATGATCGTCAACCTGCCCAAGTTCAAGACCCATGGGCTCACCTATATCACCGCAGCGGTGAAGAACCTTTTCGGGGCCGTGCCCGGGTTGCGGAAGTCCCAGATGCATCTCAAGTTTCCGGAAAAGGACGATTTCTGCAGTTTTATCCTGGACCTGTACGGAGCCTTTCTCAATGGATTCGATCCCTCCAAGACCATGGTCCATATCATGGACGCCATTATCGCCATGGAGGGTGAAGGCCCCGGGACCACGGGCAGGCCCCGGGCCATGAATGCGGTGATCGCCGGCCTCGATGCCCTGGCAGTAGACTGGGTAGCCGTACAGGTGAGCGGCCTCGATATCAGGCTCTGCACCACCCTGACCGAGGGATTTCAGAGGGGGTTCGGGATCACGTCGGGAGAAGAGGTGGGTGTTGTCGGTGAGACGATCGAAGAAATGCGCGTGCATGACTTCCGCGAGCCGCAGAAACCAGGGGCGACAAGGTTTCTCCGGGTCCCCCTGATCCACAGGGCCATGAAGAATCTGTTCACCGACCGCCCGGTGCCGGTGGCCGGGCGCTGCACGCTCTGCTATCAGTGCATGCAAATCTGCCCTGCCCATGCGATCGGCAGGGCGGAAGCGGGAGAAAGGACGCCCCGGTTCGACAAAAGTGCGTGCATCCGGTGCCTCTGCTGCCTGGAGGTGTGTCCTGAAGAGGCTATTTCCCTGAACAAGGGCCCTCTCCGGTGGATGATGCAGTGAGCCCGGGAGACGATGCAGACCCGGCAAGGATGGATGCCCTCTGTAAAACGGATGGAACGTGATCGTATGTGAGGCGCAAGGATTCTCTGGAAAAAGAAATCGTTGTGGTGTAACTATATGCTATATCGCCTTAAAGGAGGCTGCCATGAAAGCCCGTCACGAGCTGGAAAAGGTATTCGCCGACATCCACGATCATCAGGATATGGCATCGTTTTTTGAGGAGATATTCACGCCCAAGGAGATCAAAGACCTTGAGCTCAGGTGGGAGTTGCTCAAGGAGCTTCATGCCGGACAACCCCAGAGAAGCATTGCGGCGCGTCATCAGATCAGTCTCTGCAAGATAACCAGGGGCTCGAGGATTCTGAAGAAGCCGGGGTCGGTGACCAAGAGGCTGCTCGATAGATACTACGGCCCCCGCGAGGGCTGAGTAACGGCGCCGCACCCGGCGGCGCTGTGTCTGAGCTTGCTGCGGCCCCCCTTTTTAAGGGCCGGCGAACATCCTGCTGAGCTTCAGTGGCTGCTTCATAAAGGAATGATTCTTTTCCCTGCTGAGCAGGGTATGCTTTATACAAGCGATTTCCCGCCGTGCCGGGGATGAGCGGGGAGGGATGTCATGAAGGATGGAATTGGGGAGAGGTTTCAGAGAGAGACCAAGTATGACCGGAGGCGGATGCCCAGAGGGTCTTTGGATCTGGACGGGAAGCCGCCCGCCTTCAAGGATTATCCTCACGCACATAAGATAGCGCTGCCCGCGGTCGACAGATGCGGCGACATGAGCCTGTATGAGGCCCTGCTCAGGAGAAAGAGTCTCCGCCGCTTTCTCGACACCCCGATCCCGCTGGAGAACCTCTCATCCCTTTTGTGGACCTCGGGCGGCATACAGCGAAAGGAGATGGGCTTTGCCTTCCGCACGTTCCCTTCGGCCGGGGCGCTCTACCCGGTGGAGTCCTATGTGATCGCAGCACGGGTTGCAGGGCTGGAGCAGGGGGTATACCACTATCAGGTGAAGTCGCACCAGCTAGAAGAGTTGAGGCTGGGAGACTTCAGCGAGGCAACGGCCCGCGCAGCCCTGGGCCAGGAAATGTGCGCCCGTGCCGCTGCGGTCATCGTCTTTACCGCAGTGTTCGGGAGGACGGTGTGGAAATACCGGCAGCGGGGCTACCGGTATGTATACATCGAGGCGGGCCATATGGCACAGAACCTCTCCCTCGCCTGCATCAGCATGGGGCTCGGGTGCTGCCACATAGGCGCCTTGTTCGACAATGAGGTCAACGAGATCATCGGCGTGGACGGCATTCAGGAGAGCGTGCTGTACATGAGTGCGGTTGGACATACCGGGATGTACGTATAGGCGCGCATCTTTCAAGGCATGCGCTGCTCATTGCAGCCGGGAAGTGTGTCTTACCGTCTGAAGCCGCCTGTCGAGAGAGAGGCCTTGGGTTCAATCCGAGTGAGGGTCTATGGGGAGATACTCACCGTTAGAATGTGAACCCAAGGCGTACTTTTAATGATAATAGTGCCCAAGGTGAAGTCAAGATACTGATGCAAAATGTGAAAAGTAGAGACGTATCGTTTTTCATCTGTTGAAATAAAATCCAGATCAAAATAAATTTTTTCTGAGACTTTTCCGATAGGTGCTCTGAAGAATGATGTAATTGTTCAAGGGGGAACTCTTACTTGATGCTCCGGGACGCGCAAGAAACAGCGGGCGAGAGGCTGTTTTTCGCCATGCATGCCGCCTGCGGTCCTGCCTGAGGATGGTTTTCATGGCAAGGAAGCCGACATACCAGGATCTGGAGCGGAAGATATCCGAGCTCAATATGCGGCTTGGAGACTACCGCGAGCGTTTTGCCGAGATCTCACGAAACATCACTGAGTTTGTGTTCGAGCACGATCTTGAGGGTAATGTCACCGAACTCAACCCCCACTATACCGGAAGGCTCGGGTTGTATCGCGAAGACATGGTGGGCAAAAACGCACGCAGCTTGATACCGAAGCCTTTCCGCAAACAATTCGACGACTATCTCAAGCGGGTCATATCCAACGGTAAGGACGAAGGCCTCATGCAGGTGGTATCAAAGGACGGCAAATCTCATGTCATTGAATACAACAACATCCTTGTCACGAACAAAGACGGAAAAAAGATGGTGCAGGGTGTGGCCCGTGATGTCACCGAACGCCTGGAGACAGAACATGCTCTCATCGAGAGCGACACCCGGTTCCGGATCATACTCGACTCTATAGAAGACGGGTACTTCGAGGTGGATCTGGCAGGCAACTTCACCTTTTTCAACAGCCGGATTCCCGAACACATGGGCTACACCGAAGAAGAGATGATGGGCATGAACTACCGGCGCCTTATGGACACGGCCAATGCCGAGTATATCTATAACGTGTTCCACAAGATCTTCATCACTGGTGAATCCGTCAAGTCGATCGAGTGGGAGCTCATAAAAAAAGACGGGTCTCGTTTTATCGCAGACACCTCGGTCTCCCTGAAAAGAAACCGCAAGGGCGAACCGGTCGGGTTCCAGGGGATCATCCGTGATGTCACCGAGCGCAAACGGTTCGAGCAGGAACTCGCCTACATGGCGTATCATGATCCCCTCACCGGGCTGTTCAACCGGAAGGCCTTCGTGGAAAAGCTCACCGAGACCATCAGGGAGGCCAGGCGCTACCACGGCAGAAGGGCGGTGTTGTTTCTGGACCTGGATTCATTCAAAAAGGTCAATGACATCCATGGCCACGAAATCGGTGACAGGCTTCTTACCGAGGTGGCGGCCAGGCTCAGGCGGGCCGTGCGTGAGAGCGATTTTGTGTGCAGACTCGGCGGCGACGAATTTTCGATCATCCTCACCAACTCCCGCAACCTCAACGCGGAGCTGGTGGCAGGGAGGATTGTCGAGGCGCTGTGCATGCCTTACCATATCATGGGCATCACCATCGATTTCATCTCCACCAGCATCGGGATCAGCATCTATCCCGAAGACGGCCTTGATGCAGAGGTGCTTCTAAAGCGAGCCGACGAGGCAATGTACCATGCAAAGGAGCGCAAGAGCTGCTTCGTGCACTGCAGTGAAGTCCGTGACACCCCATCGCCGGCGCCGTAAAGGAAGGCGCACGGTCCTTCTAATTATTACCGGATTTATGATATGTGCCGGAAATTTTCGGTGTTGCCGGATGGTTTCTCAATACACCCCTGCCAAAGGAGATTCGGCGGGGAAGAGGAGAGAGAAGGGCGGCTATAAGAACCTTGCGCTATTTCTTCGCGTCCAGAGGAATGACCGTCTTCGCCGCGTTGGTCATCTGGCAGCTTCCTTCGAAAACCACCCCTTCGTCTACGATGAGTGAAGGCGTGCTGATATTGCCGTAAAGCCTGCCGTTGCCTTTGATCTCCACCTGTTTGGCGGCCTTGAGGTTTCCGTGGACTTCTCCGCGCACGATGATCGTGTCGGCCTGGATCTCTGCATGGACCAGGGCACCGTCGCCGACGGCGAGGATACCGCTGGTGATCACTTCTCCCTTGAATTTGCCGTCGATCCGCAAGGTGCCTTCAAAAATCAGTTTACCTTCGAAATCAGTGCCCTTGCCGAGCAGGCCCACGATATTATCCATGTTCGAACCGTTCTTTATCCCCATCTCGCTCCTCCGGAAAAATCCCATGGCGCATCGATATCCTTTCTCCTCGCCTGAGGGTAATCATTATTGCTCTCTGCCGGTTCATATCGTCTCGTGCTGTTCAATACTTGAGAAAGAATATTCGACATCCCGCATATCCTGCAAGAACGCACCAGGACACATGGGGTGTTTACGAGTCGCTACTATAATATCCAGAGTACAGATCTGCAAGGGTTTGTTTTCATACAGTTAAAAAAGGTTGCCTGAGGGCAGGGCCGCTCCATCATACGAGCGTGGATTGAAGGGTCTTCCCAGCTGCTGGGGGCAAGAGTTGGCCCTCCTTACCGGTCAGCTCAAAGTGTGTTAGAGGAGTGCATCTTCCGGGCGATTTCAGAATTAAACCAGGGCCGGAGACCGCCCTTCCATGGGCCGTGCTGTTGTGATTGCCGCGCTCATTCCATGAGCGCGGTATACGCCTGTCTGATTTCCTTGAAACGTTCTTCGGCCAGCACCCTGAATTCCTCGCCCAGGTGCTGGACCTTGTCGGGATGGTATTTGTTCGCGAGCGTCCGGTAGGCCTTCTGGATCTCATCCCTGGACGCCCCCCGGTTGAGACCGAGCACGGAATAGGGGTCTTTGGGACCGGACGCACGGCTTGAGGAGCCTTTAGCCCCGGAGCCGGACCGTGGGCCCGCGGTTGAATCCTGCCTTGCATATTCCCATCTCCGGCCGCCGGAATCTCCGGTACGGGCGAATCGGCCCGTAACCGGGAAGAGCACATACCGGTACAGGAGATAGAGGACGAACAGATCGTCGAGCCAGCCCCAGCCGATGAGAAAATCCGGCAGCAGGTCATAGGGGCTCGCGGCATAGGCTGCGGCGAGCAGGATCATGATGATCTTTTTCATGCGTTTCTCACCTGTCTCTGACTGTGAGTTGGAGGTTTGGTTTGCTTTGTATCACAAGCACGATCTCGTATCCACTTCTCATGTGTTCATTCGTTCACGGCACACCGAAATCGTGTGCTGGCCCCGAGCCTGGCTGCTCTCATGGGTGCTGATGGCCAGGTTGAATCGCAGCCCGGCCTCCCTGAGAACGACATGCAGGGCGGCACCCTGTCCCCGGTCGTGCATCCCATTGTGACACGGGCCGGATGAAACCTGAAGAATGGATCAAAAAGGCCCGTTATTTAAAAGAAAGGGCCTTCGTACACTGTCTCACACCTCGATGGCATCCCCTGTCATAAGCTCTTCAGCTGTGATGGCCTCGGCCATGAGCTGGCCGATGGTCCGGGAAAAGCGCGAGGGGTCTTCAACCTTGCCCCCCTCGGCGACCACGGCCAGGTCATAGAGGAGCCGGGCGTAATCCTTGAGAACCGGATTGGTCCGGTCCTTTTCGTAGACAAACTTGACGTTTGCGATGGCCGGATGATCGATGTTGATCTCGAGCACCCTTTTCACGGGCTGTGTCTTCTGGCCCGTAGCCCGCAGAATCTTCTCCATGTAGGCGCTCATGTCGTACGCCTCGCCGGAAAGGCACGAGAGCGAGTCCTTGAGGTGGGTCGAGGGCTTGACTTCCTTGACCAGGTCCTTGAGCTCGTCCTTGAGAAAGGCCATGAAGCCGCTGAACTCGCCTGATTTTTTATCGTCCGGTTTGTCCAGGCCCAGATCGCCCTTTTCCGCGCTCGTGAACTTCTTGTCCTCGTACTGTCCCAGGTGCTGTACCACCCACTCGTCGATGGGGTCGGTCATGAGCACCACCTCCAGGTCCTTCTCCTTGAGACGCTCCAGGTGCGGGCTGTTGGACAGAGCGGCAAAGTTATCGCCCGTGATGTAATAGATTTCGTCCTGTCCGGGCTGCATCCGCTCCAGATAGTTTTGAAGCGACACGAACTTCCCTTCTGACTTGGTGGTGCGGTATCTGAGCAGTTTTGCGATCCGCTCCCGGTTTTCGCGGTCCGTGGGGATGCCGATCTTCAGGATGGCTCCGAACTCGGAGAAGAACTTCTCGTACTTTTCGGGCTCCATGTTTTCCAGCAGGTCGAAGATCCGCTTGAGAAGATTTTTCCGGATGTTCCTCACCAGGGAGTCATGCTGCAGGATCTCGCGGCTGATGTTGAGGTTCAGGTCCGGGGCATCTACAACACCGTAGATGAACCCGAGATATTCGGGCATGAGCTCCCGGCAGTCGTCCATGATGAAGACCCGCTTGCTGTAGAGGTGGATGCCGTGCCTTCGCTCCCGCAGGGTGAAGTCGAAGGGGAGGCGGGATGGGATGTACAGCAGGGCCTGGTATTCGGTGGTGCCTTCGAACCGGATGTGGAGATGCGCCAGCGGCGCCTCCCAGTCGTGGCTGATATGTTTGTAGAACTCGGTGTATTCCTCTTCGGAGACCTCGGTGCGGTTCTTGGTCCAGATGGCCTTCATGGAGTTGAGCGTCTCCTGCTTCTTCACGGTGCGGGTGGTCGAGCCGATGGGCTTGCCGTCCTTGTCCTTGATGAGCTGGTCATCCGGGATCGGCTCCTGGCGTTCGACGTCCATGACGATGGGGTAGCTCACGAAGTCGGAATGACGCTTCACGATGCCGCGGATGGTCCACTCGTCGGTGTAGTCTGGCTCGTCGTCGCCTGGTTGTCTCAGCTTCAGCGTCACCGCGGTGCCGCGGGAGTCCTTTTCCGCCTCCTCCACAGTGTAGGAACCGTCGCCTGAAGATTCCCACCTGACCGCCTTTTCCTGGCCCGCAGCCCGGGTGAGAAGCGTGACCTTTTCCGCCACGATAAAGGAGCTGTAGAACCCGACCCCGAACTGGCCGATGAGCTCGGGCAAGAGGCTGTCTTTGCCCTTGGCCTTTTCCATGGCCTCGAGAAAGGCCCGGGTTCCGCTCTGGGCGATGGTCCCGATGTTCTCGATCACTTCGTCATAGGTCATGCCGATGCCGTTGTCCTCTACGGTGATGGTCCGGTTCTGCCTGTCCGGTATGATCCTGATCCTGAACTCGGTGTCCTGCCCGAGGATGTTTGGATCGGTCTGTGACTTGAACCTGATCTTGTCGATGGCGTCCGAGGCGTTTGATATCAGCTCCCGCAGAAAGATCTCGGGATGGGAATAGAGTGAGTTGATGATGAGTTTCATCAACTGCTGCACCTCGGTCTTGAACTGGCGGGTTTCCTTCTTGTGATCCATGATTCCTCCACTTGCTTGTTCGGTTATGAATAGGCATGAATATCACCCGTTTACCTAGGTTCTCAAGCGGGAATATTCAAGGCCCTGCATGAAGTTTTTTTTCACCCGGATTGCATTGCATTCCCTTGAACTTTCGAATGGATTGGGTTATCGTGCAGCACCATAGCACTCATGAAACGGTTCAACACAAAGGAGCGGCAACTGCTGTGGAATTCGATGCGTGCATGAAGCATAAGCTCGTCCGCAAGAGCGTGCGGGAGTTCGCGGAGGCCGAGCTCGGACCCATCGCCCACGAGATCGACCAGGAGGCTCGGTTTCCTCTTGAGGTCGTTGAGAAGATGCGGCCATTGAACTTCTTCGGGCTCCAGGTGCCGAAGGAGTACGGCGGCGCCGGGATCGACAGCATCAGCTACGCGATCGCCATCGAGGAGATCTCCCGGGTGAGCGGTTCAATAGGCCTGTGCATCACGGTCCACAACAGCGTGGGGATATCCCCGATTCTCAAATACGGCACACAAGAGCAGAAGGAGCGCTTTGTGCCCAGACTCGCGAGCGGTGAGTGCATCGGCGCATTCTGCCTCACCGAGGCCAATGCCGGCTCGGACGCGGGCGGCGTGGAGACCCATGCGGTTTTCGACAATGGGCAGTACGTGATCAACGGCACCAAGATCTTCGTGACCAACGGCGGGGTGTGCAGCCTTCCGCTGATCTTTGCCATCACCGATTCGCAGGCCAAACCGGGCCGGAATGCGAGCGTGTTCATAATAGAGAAGGGGACGCCCGGGTTCTCCGTGGGAGAGATCGAAGATCTGTGCGGCATGCGGGCGAACCCCGTGTCCTCGCTGTTCTTCGAGGATTGCCGGGTCGGGCCGGAGAATTTGCTCGGCCGCGAGGGCGACGGCCTGAAGATCGGGCTCGACGCGCTCGATGCCGGCAGGATCGGGATCGGGGCCCAGGCAGTTGGAATCGCCCAGGCGGCCTATGAGGCATCGGTCAAGTACTCCCGGGAGCGGCAGCAGTTCAAGAAGCCCATTTCGTCGTTTCAGTCAATCCAGAACATGCTCGCCGACATGGCAACCGAGATCGACGCGGCACGCCTGCTGGTATATCGAGCCTGCGCACGCAAGGACAGCGGCAAGCCCTTCGGCAAGGAGGCCTCCATGGCCAAGCTCTATGCCAGCGCCACTGCGTCGAGGGTGACCGGAAAGGCCGTACAGATCCACGGCGGCTACGGCTACAGCAAGGAGTATGACGTGGAGCGTTATTTCCGCGACGCCAAGGTGACCGAAATCTACGAGGGAACGAGCGAGATCCAGCGCATGGTGATATCGCGGGCCATCCTGGCCGAGCCGGTGTGAAGAGGGCGACAACGATGCTGAAAATGATCGTATGCATGAAGCAGGTGCCCATGGTAAGCGACCTTCCGTGGGACCCGGTGACCGGCACCCTCACCAGAGATGCCGCCGAGGGCATGATGAACCCTGCCTGCAAGCACGCGCTAGAGGCCGCGCTGGAGCTCAAGGAGCGCCACGGCGGGCACATCACGGCAATAACCATGGGGCCGCCCATGGCAGAGGAGATCCTCCGGGAGGCCATCGCCCTGGGAGCGGACCGCTGCCTCATGGTGTCGGACCGGAAGATGGCCGGCGCGGACACTCTTGCCACCTCGTTCACCCTTGCACGGGCCATCGAGATCTTCTGCCCCGACTTCGACCTGATCCTTTGCGGATGCCACACCTCTGACAGCGAGACCGCCCAGGTGGGGCCCCAGCTCTCCGAGGAGCTGAACATCCCGTCGATCGCGGTTGTGGAAGACCTCGAACTCCACGGGAACACCCTGCGGGTAAAACGGGTGTCGGACAACTTCCTCGAAACCCTGGAGATGGACCTGCCCGGGCTCGTCACGGTGGCCACCGGCTTCCATGTACCCCGCTACGCATCCATGGCAGGACTGCACGATGCGTTCAGAGAGCCCGGCATCCTGACCGTGGGGGCGCATGATCTGGGTGTCAGCGAAAGCGTAGTGGGGTTGAAGGGATCGGCAACCCGGATCGTGGATATCTTCTCTCCTGTTGCGAAGAAGGAAAACATCGTGCTCAAAGGGGCCCCCAAGAAGATTGTGGAAGAGCTTCTCGACCGGTTCGACGACAAGATCGGGAGTCTTATCCGCAAAGACCTCAAGGCGGTGGGATAACCAATGGCTCAGAAAAGACGAAGCATCTGGGTATTCGGCGATTATCGCAACTATTTTCAGAACCGGGTGACCCTGCAGCTTCTCTCGCGTGCAACCGACCTGGCAAAGAAGATCGACGCCGAGGTGTGCGCCACGGTGTTCGGTCACGAGGTGGACGAGTGGGTTGGAGAGTACATCGCGCACGGGGCCTCGAAGGTCTATGTCTGCGACAACCCCAAGCTCAAGTATTACAGCACAGACACCTACGTGGCGCTGATGGAGCGGATCGTGAGTCAGTACGGCCCGGAAATCATCCTGGTGGGCGCCACCTCGTTCGGCAGGGAATTCACCCCCCGCCTGGCAAAGCGCCTCAAAACCGGGCTGACCGCGGACTGTGTGGGCCTGGACATCAACGACGAGGGCCTGCTGGTGCAGACTGCGCCGGCCTTTGGAGGGAGCCTTCTCACCAGAATCATCACCCCGGAGAAAAGGCCTCAGATGGCGACCGTCCGGCCGGGGGTGTTCCAGGAGATACCCCACAACTACCAGGCCAAAGGCGAGATCGTGAATGTGCCCCTGCCCGGCGATCTTCCCAGGGACAGGGTCAGGCTCCTAAGCTCCGAACGTCAGCCGGCCAGGGAGCAGAAGCTCGGCGAGGCCCCGGTGGTTGTGTGCGGAGGCCGGGGCATGGGAAGCAAGGCCAGGTTCAAAAACCTCTACGAGCTGGCAAGGGTGCTGGGCGGCGAGGTGGGTGCAACTCGGCCCGTGGTCTATGCCAAGTGGGCTGATGAGGACGCCCTGGTGGGCCAGGCCGACCGGCACATCAGCCCTAAGGTGCTCTTCTCGTTCGGGGTCTCGGGCGCCATCCAGCACACGGCAGGGATCAAAAACGCCGGATTCATCATTGCAGTCAACAAGAACCCCAACGCCGCCATGATGAAGATGGCCGACGTCGCCATTGTGGCCGATGCAAGTCAGGTCTGCACAGCCCTGATCAGAGAGCTCAAGAAACGCATCCGCACCTGATTACGCCCGCGAGGGCGCTTTCTACTCAGCCCGGGGTGATATCAGGCAAAGAGCTTCTTTGCGGTCTCGGCCACCATCTTTCCCTGGAAGCGCGCACCATTGAGCTCTAACTCGCTGGGCATACGCTCGCCGCTGGAGCCGGCAATGGTCGAGGCGCCATAGGGGGAGCAGCCTGCGATCTCATCCATGGTCATCTGCCCCTTGAAGCTGTAGGGAAGCCCCACCAGGATCATGCCGAAGTGGAGGAGATTGACATGAAAGGAGAGAATGGTAGACTCCTGACCGCCGTGCTGCGTTCCACTGCTCGTGAACACGCTCCCTACCTTTCCCACCAGCTTATCCGCGGCCCACAGAGCCCCTGCAGCATCGAGAAACTGGCGCATCTGACCGGTCATGTTTCCATATCGTGTGGGGGTGCCGAAAATGATGGCGTGGTAGTCGGCCAGATCATTTACACGCGCCACAGGAATATGGGCGAACTGTTTCTGGGCCTCCACTGCACCCATCTTTGCCAGGATCTCGCCCGGGAGCGTCTCGGGAACACGCCGGATATCCACGTCGGCCCCGTCCACCTGCCTCGCACCTTCGGCCACAGCCTCGGCCATGCGATAGATATGCCCGTAGGTCGAGTAGAACAAAACCAGCACCCTCATGGAAGACACCTCCTTTTGTTTTTCAGTTTCACCGGTGCCGTACACGGAAAAAGACAGGCGGCTTTCCGGCGAAACACGAATGTTTCTCAATGACATATTATGGCTTGAAAACCCGGATTCAAGGAACAGGGCATAAAAATGTATGCCTCTTTGGCGATCTTCCCGGATTCTTCCCATCAAGAGCGCTCATGACGATGACCATCAATGTCTGAAAAGGCTGTCCAAGTCCTTTTTCACAAGTCTCTGCCCAAGGCCTTGGAGAGGTCGCAAGGGGTCGCCTCTGGAAGTTCCGTGCATCGGGAAGAGAAAGAGGAGGTGCCCTCATCCAAGGTTTGAGATGAATACCCGGGCCGAAGATCATGTATCTCATGGATGATCCACTGGCCGTCAGTATGGAGAGGTCGTGGGATGAGCTTGCCGCCGTGGTGTGCGACATGCCCGGAGAACGTCTGGTGTATGTTGTGGGGGCCTGCAACCGGGGCAAGACCACCTTCTGCCGCTCATTGTCCCGGCGCCTGAGCAGCACGGCAAGGGTGGCATATATCGACTGCGATCCCGGCCAGTCGTCGATCGGTCCGCCGACCACCATCGGAATGCAGGGGATGACCGGGCCGGGAGAGCCGGGAGGCGCAGTTCTCAGGTACTTCATCGGGTCCACCTCTCCCCGGGGGCATCTGCTGCCCTGTCTGAGCGGCACGGCGAAACTCGTGGAAAAGGCGCGCAGGCTCGGGTTCGAGGTCTTGGTGCTCGACTCCTCGGGGTTTGTGCTGACCGATGCGGCGCGTGAATTTCAGTTTCACGTCATCGACCTGCTGCAGCCGGACTTTCTGGTCGCCTTCCAGCATGGAAGCGAGCTGGAAAGTCTGCTCGCAGGTTTTGACGGGCATCCGGGGATCTCGATCCGGCACATGCCGGTCTCTCCCAAGGTCAGAGCACGCGACATGATCCAGCGCAGGGAATATCGGCGCATGATGTTCAACACCTATTTCAAAGAAGCGCGTTCCCAGAAGGTGAGCATGAAGGGCAGGGGGGTACATGGGGCTGTACCGGCACCCGGTAGACACGATGCGAAAGAGGGACTTCTCGCTGCTGCGTGCGACCGGGAAGGCTTTGTACTCTCGCTGGGCATGGTTGAATTTCATGACCCCAGGCGAAGGATGCTCTCGCTTCTTGCTCCGCCCTTTGATCAAGAGGCAGCCGTGTCCATACGGTTCGGCTCTATCCCGCCCGAGCGAAGGTGAATACCGGTAGATAATGTTTCCGATATATCAGGCAAATCTTACAGGCTGGAAATCCGAAAAAAACTATGCTAGAGGAAAACACCCTTATCGGAACATCATGCAGACCATGCGTTCCAGAGGGCTGGTTTCATGATCGAGAGCGAAAGGAGAACATATGGCTTCAAAGCTTCGAAGCGTACGTGAGGCACAGAAGGCGTACTGGGTGGAAAAACTGAGCCAGCGCAGGGCAGAGCTGAGTGAAAAGGGGATCGACGGGAGTCTGATTGAAAAGGACTCCGTGGTCAAGAAACTCAAGGCGAAGATAAACGACACCAACATCCGGCTCGCCGCGATCGAAGCGAACGAGCAGAAGCTCGTCGATATGGCCAAGATCAGGGAAGAGAAAAAGGCTGCTCCTCAGAAGGAAAAGGGCAAGAAGGCGCCCGCACCCGTGGTGGAAGCCAAACCCAAGAAGAAAAAGAAGAAGGAAGAGGGCGAAGGGCAGCCGGTGAAGAAAGAGGAACAGAAAGCCGCAGAAGCAGAATAACCCGGTGGCTTGAATCATCCCAGCGGGTCATCTCCGGAAGCTGCGGCGGGGCCTTATGCGATTTTCCTCTCCGCCGCACTCTCCACGGGGATGGCCCTGATCAAGGCCTCATGCTGAATTCGCACCCGCAGTAGTTCTGACGGTAGAGGCCGTATTGCCGGCTCAGCTCGATGCTCCGGGCATAGCCGTTATTCTTCTTGAAATCTATGGCCATGAAACCCTGATATGCCCTTCCCTGGGAAAAAATGGTGGATGAAGACTTGTAGCGGCTTACGCTCAGGCTCGTGGTGAAGGCCGGAATCCCCAGCTCGCCCGCCTTTGCAGCGGTCCTCGCCAGGCTGAACGCGAAGCATCTCTCGCACCTCTTCCCTCTCTCGGGCTCGTTCTCGAGACCTTTGACGTGCTCGAGCCATGACCGGTGGTCGTAGACATCCTCCCTGAGCTCGATGTTCAGGATCTTCGCAAGCCTTCTTGCGTGCTCAAGGCGCTTGAGATACTCGGTTTCAGGCGCGAGGTTCGAGTTGCTGAAGAATAGAATAACCTCGTAATCCGGGGCGAGCCGCTCCACGCAGGCGGTTGCACAGGGCCCGCAGCAGGTGTGGAGAAGGATTTTCCCTCTTTTCGTTTCAGGCGCCATGATTCTTTGTTTCCTCACCATTTTTCTATAGGACAATCCCGCCCCGGAGTGAAGTCCTCTTTGTAAATCGTATCGATGCACGTATACTGAGTTTCTAAAAGGAATATCACCCCATGAGCGTGAAGAGAAAAAAGATCGTCCTGATCGTGGATGACAAACGGGAAATCAGGTCTTTCATCAGGGCAATCATCGAAAACAACTTCGAGGAGTATGATCTGGATATCCTCACCGCTCCCTCAAGTGACACAGCCCTGCAGATGATAGAACAGAGGCGCGGCAACATCGACATCGTCTCCACCAACATCAGCCGTCCGGGCATGGACGGGGTCGTGTTCGTCCACTTTGTCAAGTTCAAGTATCCCCACATCAAGGTGCTCATCTGCTCCGGAAGCGCAAAGATGAGCGACCTCGAGGAGCTCTTCGAGGGGAAACTTGCCGACGCGTACATTCGAAAGCCCATCAGAGAGAAGGATTTCATCAACAAGGTGAAGAACATCTTCGAGACGCAGAAACTCGTCAGGCTGAGCTTCCCCGGGTGATCTCCCGTATGGCATATCGAGCCGGACAAGGGCCGTCTATACCAGGCGGCCATCCTCCACGGCGCGTCGCTACCCGGTGCTCCCTGAGGAGACACGCCCGCCCCTTCCCGAGATCAGCAGGGCGGGCTTTCACCCGGCACACTGTTCCCTCATATTGCCAACAGACACGTCATGACGGATAATGTATAGTAAAATAAGAAAATGGAGTGCGCCATGAAATTGATTGCAGGTGATATCGGGGGGACCAAGACCACACTCGCGCTGTACACCCCGCAAAACGGTCCAGAGAGGCCCTTATTCGAGGGCACATATCCCAGCAGGTCATACAACTCGCTCAAGGCCATCATCGCAGAGTTTACGGAACGGTATGAAATCACGGGCGTCGATCACGCGGTCTTCGGTGTGGCAGGACCCGTGGTGGGGAAGCGGGCCCGGATCACGAACCTGCCGTGGGAGATCGATGCCGGATATCTCCAGACCGAGCTGAAGATCGACAGGGTGAGTCTTATCAACGACCTCCAGGCGGTCGCCTACAGCATTCCCCTGCTCAAGGACGAAGACCTGCTCACCCTGAACACGGGCGTCGAGGCACCTACCGGTCCGCGTGCGGTCATCGCGGCAGGTACCGGCCTGGGCGAGGCATATCTCACGTGGGACGGCAGCCGCTATCTCGCCCATGCCTCTGAAGGCGGCCACACCGAATTCGGACCAACAGATGCCATCGAGCTCGAGCTGCTCAGGTATCTCATGGAGCGCTTCGATCATGTCAGCTACGAGCGGATATGCTCGGGCACCGGCATTCCGAACATCTATTCGTTTCTCAAAGATCAGGGCAGGCATGAAGAGCCTGCCTGGCTGGCGGAAAGTCTGGTCAGGGAGCCCGACGCCACAGCCGTTATCGTGAATGCAGCACTGGATAGCAGGAAGACCTGCGAGATCTGCCAGGAGACGATGCGCATCTTCCTCTCCGTACTCGGGGCCGAGGCCGGCAATCTCGCTCTCAAGATCCTCGCCTCAGGAGGGGTGTACATCGGGGGAGGCATACCGCCCAGGCTTGCCTCCATCATCAGGCAGAGCCCGTTCATGGAGGCGTATCTCAGCAAGGGCAGGCTCTCTTCGGTCATCTCCGCCTTTCCGGTGAATCTCATCCTCAATCCAAAGGCCGGTCTCATAGGGGCTGCCCATTTCGGGCTGGATATCATGGATACCCTCCCGTAAGCTGTGGGATAGTGCCGGGGAAACGGCCCGGGAAGCGGAGCATCAAGGAATTTCTTGGATAAGAGAAAGGGGCTTGAGATTTCGGCCCTGATTCTTGTATGGTAGGTGTCCGATCACCACTTCCAATACCTTTTGAAGGAGCGCAAGACATGGCGAAACTCCATACATTGGCCCAGATAGGGCAGTCGATATGGTTTGACTACATCCGCAGGTCCCTGATCAACTCAGGCGAGCTGAAAGCACTCATCGATCAGGGCATCCGCGGGGTCACGTCAAACCCCACGATCTTTGAAAAGGCCATCGCGGGCAGCTCCGATTACGACGACGATCTTGCGGCCCTGGCACGGGAGGGTCTGTCCATCGAAGATATCTACGAGCGCCTGGCGCTTGACGATATCGCCCGGACCGCCGATCTCTTCCGGAAGGTGTATGACGAGACGGACGGCCTGGACGGCTACGTGAGCATAGAGGTGAGCCCGGAGCTGGCCTATGATACGGAAAAAACCATCCAGGAAGCCAGGGGCCTGTTTTCCACGCTGAACCGCCCGAACATCATGATCAAGGTCCCCGCCACCAGAGAAGGGGTGCCTGCGATCGAGACACTGATTGCAGAGGGCATCAACGTCAATGTGACCCTGCTCTTTTCGGTCCAGCGCTATGAGGAGGTGGCCTACGCCTATCTGAACGGCCTGGAAAGGCTGAAGGCTACAGGGAAGGACATCTCCCGTGTGGCCTCGGTGGCCTCGTTCTTCGTGAGCAGGGTGGACACCTCGCTCGATCCCGAACTCGAAAAGAGATCTTTCAGCGACCTCATAGGAAAGATCGCCGTGGCCAACGCCAAGGTGGCCTACGGGCTCTTCCGTGAGATCTTCTCCGGCCCGCGCTGGCAGGCGCTTCAGCAGCAGGGAGCGAGGCCCCAGCGGCTGCTTTG
>Ga0209407_1000392_pt1 | contig 57875 bp, 33 predicted proteins | sample AD_JPNHG3_MetaG_FD_184410 | JGI IMG/M metagenome (GOLD analysis project Ga0209407, IMG submission 184410) | Active sludge microbial communities of municipal wastewater-treating anaerobic digesters from Japan - AD_JPNHG3_MetaG (SPAdes) (version 2) | ecosystem: Engineered > Bioreactor > Anaerobic...
CAGCATAATGGTAGCACACCTTTCCTAAAAACAACAAAAAAACTGGGGAAGGTGAAAAAAGGGGAGAAGAAAAAGAAACTGGGAAGAACAAATAATCAAGCAATGTTTCAAGAAGATATCAAAAATAAGTTGAAAACTGCATCGAAGAGAATACAACCCTATGTAGCATATGCTCATGTTATGATGGAATCATATGAAAAAATGGAAGCATTACCAAAACTAACATGTTTTTCTACAAAAGAACAAAAATGGGGAGCATTTTATGGATATAAAAACATTTTATATTATGATTTTCCAGATTTACCTCTACAATGGAATTTGCAAAAAAAATATGAAAAATTTTTACAACAATTGTATATGATTTTACAAAAAAGTGTAGGAATTACCCTTGAAGATTATCGAGTTTCTACCAAAGCACTTTATTCTTTTCCAATTCAACAAACTAAAAAAAATCTACAGAATTTTATAGATGCTTTGACGTACTCCATTCAAATAGCACCAGAAATCGCAGACATAGCACCAGAAATTGCAGGCTCTATGAATAGTATCTATGATTCTGTTTTATTGCAACGATATTTAGAACGAGCCATTGTCTATCTAGTTGCTTCCCAAAAGTATAGAGACAAAGAAAAAGCAGACTATGCATTGGACGATATAGAATTAGTCATACAACACGATAAAAATACACGCATCCTTCAAAAATACTATGCCTTGATTCTTTATAATGCATTGCAATATAAAGAAGAAAACAAAGATATAGATAAAAAAGTAGACAAAGATAAGGTAAAAGAACAATTAGAATATGCAAAAATATTGTATCCCTGGGATGAAGACATTATCCAAGCATACAATAACATAGAAAAAAGGAAGAACATATCCCCAGAATATAAAGATATAGATTGGATTTTCCCACAATACTAAAATATAAAAATGCATCCTATGAATATAAAAATATAGATTGGATTTTCCCACAGTACTAAAAAAGCGAGAAAAACCATGCAATTTACTGGATTAGAAAATGTACAACAAATTGACCAATATATTTTAAAAAAAGAAATTAGTCGCGGTGGCATGGGAGTTGTGTATTTAGCTGAAGATACACAACTCCATCGTCCTACAGCATTAAAAGTCATTTTAAAACAATCAGAATATAGTCGTACCATTGGTATCAAACGATTTCGTAGAGAAATGGAAGTCATGGGAAAATTGCACCACCCATATGTTATTCAGATTTATACAGCTGGTGTATTTCAAAATAACCCATATATTGCTATGGAATATGTGGATGGCGTCCCTCTTTTAGAATATACTCAACAATTACCAGAAAACGATTTTATTTCTATAGCAACATTAATACAAAAAATTTTACAAGCTTTTTCCTACATTCACTCAAAACAAATTATACATAGAGATGTAAAATCTACGAATATACTTGTCCGACCCAATGGTGACCCTGTTGTATTAGATTTTGGAATTTCTAAAGCAAAAGACGTAAAAACATTAACTGCTACTGGTACCATTATTGGTTCTTTAAACATGGCACCTGAACAAGCCAAAGGGCTGACTCGAAATGTAAACCAACAATCAGATATTTATTCTATAGGAACACTTTTATATGAAATCTTAACAAAACAACCTGTTGTGCAAGCCAACTCCTTTATGGAATTATTACAAAAAATCATCTCTGAAGACCCTATTTTCCCTTCTCAATGGAATCCTTCTATTCCTCCTATGTTGGAATATATCACATTAAAATCTTTAGAAAAAAAGCAACAAAAACGATATGCTACTGCCTCATTGATGGAAAAAGATTTGAAAAAATTTTTACAAAATAAAGATCAGCAAAAACCTTCCTTATATTTATATAAAAAACAATATAAAAAGCATTTTCAAAAAATAATAATTTTGAGTCTCTGTCTAGTACTTATCTTATTAGGATATTTGCACTTCCCATCTTTTCAAAAAAAACAAAAAAAAACAGTAGATGTTTCTATGATTATTTCTTGGGAAACTACACTTTCTCAATTACAATTACAATGTTCTATGCATATAAACCATATACAAGAAAAATGCCATGATCCTAGTGTATACACAGATTTATTTAAAAACATAACAGAAACGACACAATATAAAAATATCAAAAACAATGAACGATATTTACACAATCTGGAACAACGTCTTCAACAAACTCCTTGGGATGCTACATTATATAAAGAAAGTACGTTTTTACTCACAGAAATGGCAAAGATGCATTTTGAAAATCATCAAGAGGAAAAAGCAAAAAAGTATCAAAAACAAGCAGAAGAAAAATTGCGAAAATATTTTACTATCCAACCTTACAATAAGAAGATCTTTACTAAATTTGCTGAACCGTACATGTATATAATAGGTAATAGTACGTTAAAAGAAGATTTACATATATCACAAAAGTTTATTAATACAAGTATATTATCTTGGGGAAATATTGAATGGTCAGATCTATTCCCTTATACAGATATTTGTACAACGTACCTTCAAAAAGAAAAATCAACATGGAATAAGAATAAATTTGATGTATACAAAAAAATGTTCCAAAACAAAGACAATAATATTTTGCTACAAAAAATATTGACTCCCCTTGTATTGACACCAGAATTTTGCAAATTATACCAAGAAGACAAAGAAATTCGTGAACTTTTTCAACAAGAACGAGAACAGGCTATCCAAAATCATGATATACTAAAACCCATAAAACAATTATTGGCACAATATTATCTTACACGAGACTCCTCTTATTTAAGTTATATTTTCACATATACTCATAAATATATTCCCACATTGCACCATATTTTAGACCAAGATGAGGAATATTTTTTCCGCTTTTTAGCAGCCTATGCACTTAGCATTTGTAAAGAAAAAGAAGCAGAAAACGCTTTAGAAAAAACTATGGAAAACTGGATAGATAATCTAGATAGTGCTCTCTTATCCTATGTTTGTGCAAAAAAAATGGATTTGCAAATGAAATATCCTAACTTTCTGAATGTTGTTCCAACAGAAATCGCAGATACCACAAAATTAATATTTTTGCAATACATCTTAGATATATTAGATAAAGATAAAACAGGTGATAGTATGCAAAAATATATTCAAAAATATATGCAAGATGAAAATCTCAATATTGTTTTATTGTCTATGTATTTCATGTTAAAAACAATAGATCAAAAATATCAAAGCGAATTAAAAATAAGCTTCCAAGAGCTAAAAGAATATGGAAAAAATATTCAACAAATATGGAGAACAATCAAAACACAAGATAAAAAACATATTCTTATTTTTTTAAACATTGCCAATAAATTTTCCAATGTTATAAAATCAATCCATGCAATGGAAAAGAATATAATTAAAGACATACAGACTATACTAGAACAAACGCAAAATCCTGATATACAAGAAAATGCTTTAAAATTTTTACAACATTATTCTGCAAATGAATATGAAAATATTTCTAAAACTTGGTTACAAAAAGAGTACTTAGAGGAAAATGTAAAACTATTTTTAATCTCCTCTATAGAAAATCAACAAATAGATTTTGAATATATATTAAAAAGTAAAGATATTTCTTTATATAGTAAAATGTTATTATTACACGCCATATTTAAAACAAAAGATAAAAGTGTTTTCCAATTATTCATACAAGATAAAAATATAGAACTTATTCTAGGAACAATAAACGATCTTTTAAAGGATATTAACAAGATAGAAGATCTAATATTGGAGCAAGATATAGACAATAGAGCAAAACCTTTTTATATTTATTGTTTAGCAATGTATCCTAATGTTTCCCCTATATATAATGTAAAAATAAAGTTGTTAGATTCTCCAAATGAAGTGGTTCAAAAAGCTATTCTTCTTAGTCTTGGTTCTTATCCATATTTGGGACATTATTATAATGCTGGGATATCTATCCTAAATCCAAAGAAAAAACAGAGAAAAAAAGAGGCAATAAAGAAAAAACAAAGTACAACAAATAATCAAGCAATGTTTCAAGAAGAGATTCAACAAATGTTGCACACTGTTTCTGAGACAATACAACCATATGCTACATATGCTTATGTTATGATGGAATCATTTGAAGAAATGAATGCATTACCAAAACTAACATGTTTTACTACAAAAGAACAAAAATGGGGTGCATTTTATGGATATGAAAGAATTTTATATTATGATCTTCCAGAATTACCTATACAATGGAATTTACAAAAAAAATATGAAAAGTTTTTACAACAGCTATATATGATTTTACAACACAGTGTGGGAATTACCCATGAAAATTACCAAATTTTTCCCAAAAAACTTTATTTATTTATAATTCAACCAACTCCAAAACATCTACAGAATTTTATAGATGCTTTGACGTATTCCATCCAAATAGCACCAGAAATCGCAGACATAGCTCCAGAAATCGCTGGCTCTATGAATAGTATCTATGATTCTATTCTATTGCAACGATATTTAGAACGAGCCATTGTCTATCTAGTTGCTTCCAAAAAATGTAAAGATAAAGAAAAAGCAATCCTAGCACTGAACGATATAGAATTTGTCATACAACACGATAAAACTACACGCATCCTTCAAAAATACTATGCCTTGATTCTTTATAATGCATTGCAATATAAAAATATATACAAAGAAGAAAACATAATAGACGAAGAAAACAAAATAAACAAAGCTAAGGTGCAAGAACAATTAGAATATGCAAAAATGTTGTATCCTTGGGATGAAGACATTATCCAAGCATACAATAACATAGTACAAAATAAGGATATATCGTCTGAATATAAATACAAAGATATAGATTGGATTTTTCCACAATACTAAAAAGCGAGAAAAACCATGCAATTTACTGGATTAGAAAATGTACAACAGATCGACCAATATATTTTAAAAAAAGAAATCAGTCGTGGCGGAATGGGAGTTGTGTATTTAGCTGAAGATATACAACTCCATCGTCCCACTGCATTAAAAGTCATTTTAAAACAATCAGAAAACGATAGCACCATTAGTATCAAACGATTTCATAGAGAAATGGAAGTCATGGGGAAATTAAGCCATCCTTATGTTATTCAAATTTATACAGCTGGTATGTTTCAAAATAATCCATATATTGCTATGGAATATGTGGAAGGCATTCCTATTTTAGAATATGTCCAACATTTACCAGAAAACGATTTTATTTCTATTGCAACATTAATCCAAAAAATCCTACAAGCTTTTTCTTACATTCATTCTAAACAATTAGTTCATAGAGATGTAAAATCTACAAATATACTTGTCCGTCCTAATGGTAACCCTGTTGTATTAGATTTTGGAATTGCTAAAGCAAAAGATACAAAAACATTAACTGCTACTGGTACCATTATGGGTTCTTTAAACATGTCACCAGAACAAGCAAGAGGCATGACTAGAAATGTAAACCACCAATCAGACATTTATTCTTTAGGAACGATTTTATATGAAATTTTAACAAAACAACCTGTTGTGCAATCTAATTCCTTCATAGAATTATTAAAAGAAATCATCTATAAAGACCCTATTCTCCCTTCTCAATGGAATCCTTCTATTCCGCCTATGTTAGAATACATTACATTAAAATCTTTAGAAAAAAAACAACAAAAACGATATGCTTCTGCCTTATTGATGGAAAAAGATTTGATAAAATTTTTACAAAATACAGATCAGAAAAAACCTTCCTTGTATTTGTATAAAAAACAATATAAAAAGCATTTTCAAAAAATAATCATTTTTAGTGTCTGCTTAATATTCATCCTATTAGGATATTTTTACTTTCCATCTTTTCCAAGTCAACAAAAAACAACAAAAAATCTTTCTATGATTATTTTATGTGAAAATGTATTTTCACAATTACAAACACAATTTTCTATGCACATAGACCATATACAAGAAGCATGCAATGATCCTAGTGTATACACAGATTTATTTAAAAACATAACAGAGACTACACAATATAAGAATATCAAAAATAATGAACGATATTCACATAATCTTGAACAACGTCTTCAACAAACACCTTGGGATGCTACATTATATAAAGAAAGTGCATTTTTGCTCACAGAAATGGCAAAGATGTATTTTGAAAATCATCAAAAGGAAAAAGCACAAGAGTACCAAAAAAAAGCAGAAAAAAAATTGCGTATATATTTTAGCATCCAACCTTACAATCGAAAAATTTTTACTCAATTTGCAGAACCGTACATGTATATATTAAATAGTAATACGCTAAAAGAAGATTTATACGTATCGCAAGAATTTTTTAATGTAAGTACGTTATCTTTAGGAATCCTTAAATTTTCAGATTTATTCCCTTATTTAGAAATTTGTACAACATACCTTCAAAAAGAAAAATCAACATGGAATAGAGATAAATTTGAATTATGTAAAAAATTATTCCAAAACAAGGATCATAATATTTTACTACAAAACATATTAACACCTCTTTTATTAGCACCAGAATTTTGTAAATTATACCAAGAAGACAAAGAAATTCGTGAACTTTTTCAACAAAAACGAGAACAAGCTATACAAAATCATGATATACAAAAGCCCATAAAACAATTATTAGCATATTATTATCTTACACGAGACACAGAATATTTAAGCTATATTTTCACATATACCAATAAATATATTCCTACATTGCATTATATTTTAAATCAAGATGAAGAATATTTTTTCCGCTTTTTAGCTGCTTATGTTCTTAGTATTTGTAAAGAAGAAAAAGCAAGAGACGCTTTAGAAGAAACTATGGAAAATGATGAAAATAATCTAGATAGTGCTATCCTATCTTATATTTGTGCAAAAAAAATGAATCCGCAGATGGAGCATCCTTCATTTCTAAAAGATATTCCAACAAACATCGCAGACACTACAAAATTAATATTTTTGCAATACATCTTAGAAATATCAGATAAAGAGAAAAAAAGTAATATTACCGACAAATATATTTCACCATATATACAAGATAAAAATCCAAATATTATTTTATTGGCTATGTATTTTATGTTAAAAACACTTGCACCAGAGTACCCCCAAAAATTAGAACTAAAAACTCCAAAGCAAAAACAAGAATATGCAGAGCAAAACAAAGAATATGCAAAAAATATTCAACAAATATGGGAAATAATCAAAGCACAAGAAGAAAGACACATCCTTCTTTTTTTAAGTCTTGCCAATAAATTTTTCAATGTCATAGAACCAATCTATGCAATAGATAAAAATATCATCACAGATATCCAGACTATATTAGACCAAACACAAAATCCTGATATACAAGAAAATGCATTAAAATTTTTACAATATTATTTAGCAGATAAATATGAAACTATTGCCAGAACTTGGTTACAAAAAGAGTACTTAGAAGAAAGCGTACAATTATTTTTAATCTCTTCCATTGAGAATAATCTAGAACATCTTACGGATATTTTACTAAATAAAGATATATCTTTATTTAATAAATTATCTATATTAGAATCCATGATTAAATCAAAAACAAACAGTATTTTCAATGAAAATGAATACAATAAAGATATGGTATTTGTTATAAAATTAGTAAACGATATTATAGATTATATCAAAATGATAGAAACATTAATATGGCACAAAAATATGGATAATAATTCAAAACCTTTTTTTATTTATCTTTTGTCAGCATTACCCAATATTTCCCTTGTATATGACATAAAAATAAAATTATTAGATTCTGAGAATGAAGAGGCTCAAAAGGCTATTCTCCTTGGCCTTAGTACATATCCATTTTTAGGACATTATTATAGTGAAATATCTTTTATGAAACCAAGGAAGCTACAGGGTAAGAGAGCGTCAGGGAAGAAAAAAGAATACAATACAAATAATCAAGCAATGTTTCAAGAAGATATTCAAAATAAATTGAACACTGTTTCTAGTCAAGTACAACCCTATGCAGCATATGCTCATATTATGATGGAATCATATGAAAAAATGGATGCATTACCAAAACTAACATGTTTTCCTACAAAAGAACAAAAATGGGGTGCATTGTATGGATATGAAAAAATTTTATATTATGATTTCCCAGAATTGCCTATACAATGGAATTTACAAAAAAAATATACAATGTTTTTAGAACAATTGTACATAATTTTACAACAAAGTGTGGGAATTCATCGTAAAGATTGCAAACTCTCTACCAAAGCATTTGATTCTTTTAGAATTCCACCAACTCCAAAACATCTACAGGATTTTATAGATGCCTTGACGTACTCCATTCAAATCGCACCAGAAATACAAGACATAGCACCAGAAATAGCTGGCTCTATGAATAGTATCTATGATTCTATTTTGTTGCAACGATATTTAGAACGAGCCCTTGTCTATCTAGTTACTTCACAAAAATATAGAGACAACAACAAAGATAAAAATAACAACAAAGACAAAAACAAAGACAAAGATAACAACAAAGATAAAAATAACAACAAAGACAAAAACAAAGACAAAGATAACAACAAAGATAAAGATAACAACAAAAAACAAGCAAAAAATAATGCAATCCTAGCATTAAACGACATAGAATTTGTCATACAACACGATAAGACTACACGAATCCTTCAAAAATACTATGCCTTGATTCTTTATAATGCATTGCAATATAAAGAAAAAGACAAAAAAATAGACAAAGCTAAGGTAAAAGAACAACTAGAATATGCAAAAATGTTGTATCCTTGGGATGAAGACATTATCCAAGCATATAATAACATCATACCAAGTAATGATATAGAACAAACTCATGATACATCCTCAAAATATAAAGATATAGATTGGATTTTTCCACAATACTAAAAAAAGCGAGAAAAATATGGATTCTGAAATTTCTAAGCTTGAATCTATTACAAAAATCAAACATTATGAAATCAAAAAAGAAATTAGTCGTGGTGGAATGGGAGTAGTGTATTTAGCAGAAGATACAAAACTTTCTCGAAATGTTGCTATAAAAATTATTTTAAGTACAAGTCAGGCCATTTATTATAAACGTTTTCAACGAGAAGCAATGATATATGCGAGTTTATCTCACCCCAATATTGTAAAAATCTATGATGTTGGCATATATAAAAATAAGCCCTATATTATTATGGAATACATCCAAGGCAAACCCATTCTTCAATATATTAAAGAACAGCAACATGTTGATTATAGGGAACATGCCAATCTCCTTTCACAAATTGCCCAAGCTGTACATTATATTCATAAAAAAAACATTATCCACCGTGACATTAAATCAGATAATATTCTTGTCAAAGAAAATGGCATACCTATATTGATAGATTTTGGCATTGCCAGAGATTGTTCTAAAACAACTTTCCAAGAAAAATTAACACAAACAGGTTCTCTCTTAGGTACAGTCAACATCATGTCTCCAGAACAAGCACTTGGAGATAAAATAGATTATCGCACTGATATATATTCTTTAGGCACTGTATTGTATCAACTTTGTACTGGTCAATATCCTTTTGACATGAGTGATACATATTCTACGTTATGTGCTATCACAACAGACCAACCTATTACTCCATCTACGATCAAACCTGACATTCCAAAATCATTAGACCAAATCATTTTGCGATGCTTAGAAAAAAAACCAGAAAATAGATATAAAACTGCACAACATCTAGCAAATGATTTAAAACAATTCTTTTACAAAAAAGATACAACAAATACATTGTATGGCCTTCAACTACAATACAAAGCAAAAAAAAGAAAAACAATTTTGATATTGTCTAGTTTTATTTTTATGATATGCATGGCTGGATCATATTTTTTCCTACAACAACTCAATATACTACAAAAAACAACAGAAGATCTTTCTATGATCATTGCATGTGAAAATACATTGTCACAATTACAATTACAATTTTCTATGCACATAGACTATATACAAGAAGCATGCCATGAACCTAGCATATACACAAATTTATTTAAAAACATGACAGAAACTACACAATATAAAAATATCAAAAATAATGAACGATATTCACATAATCTTGAACAACGTCTTGAACAAACACCTTGGAATGCTACATTATATAAAGATAGTACACTTATACTCACAGAAATGGCAAAGGTACATTTTGAAAATCATGAAAAAGAAAAAGCACAAGAGTACCAAAAACAAGCAGAAGAAAAATTGCGAAAATATTTTAGCATCCAACCTTACAATCAAAAAATCTTTACTAAATTTACAGAACAATACCTTTATATATTAAATAGTAGTACGATACAAGAAGATTTATATATATCACAAGAGTTTTTCAACGTAAATATATTATCTTCAGAGATCCTTGAATTGTCAGATTTATTTCCTTATGCAGATATTTGTACAACGTACCTACAAAAAGAAAAATCAACATGGAATAGAGATAAATTTGATGTATGTAAAAAAATATTCCAAGATAAAGCATCTAAACATAATATTTTACTACAAAACATATTAACACCTCTTTTATTGGCGCCAGAGTTTTGTAAATTATACCAAGAAGACAAAGACATTCGTGAACTTTTTCAACAAAAACGGGAACAAGCCATCCAAAATCATGATATACAAACGCCCATAAAACAATTATTAGCACAGTATTATCTTACACGAGACACAGAATATTTAAGCTATATTTTTACATATACTCATAAATATATTCCTACATTGCATTATATTTTAAATCAAGATGAGGAATATTTTTTTCGCTTTCTAGCTGCCTATGCACTGAGCATTTGTAAGGAAGAACAAGGCAAGGAAGAACAAGGCAAGGAAGAACAAGGCAAGGAAGAACAAGGCAAGGAAGAACAAGGCAAGGAAGAACAAGGCAAGGAAGAACAAATAAAAGATGCAAGAGACGCTTTAGAAGAAACTATGGAAAATGATGAAAATAATCTAGATAGTGCTATCCTATCTTATGTTTGTGCAAAAAAAATGGACTTGCAAATAGAATACCCTAACTTTCTGAATATTGTTCCAACAAACATTGCAGACACTACTAAATTAATATTTTTACAATATATCTTAGAAATAGCAGATAAAGATAAAATAAAAGATGTAATTGACGAATACATTCCAATATATCTGCAAGATAAAAATCCAAATATTGTTTTATTGGCAATGTATTTTATGTTAAAAACAATGGATACAATTCCCATAGAGGAATTCAAAATAAATTTCAGAGAGTACAAAATAGAATACGCAAAAACAATTCAACAAATATGGAAAACAATCAAAGCACAAGAAGAAAAACATATCCTTTTTTTTATCATCTTTGCCAATAAATTTTCCGATGTCATAAAACAAATCCATGCAATGAGAAAGAATATCATCACAGATATACATAGTATACTAGAACAAACGAAAAATCCTGATATACAAGAAAATGCTTTAAAATTTTTACAACATTATTCAGCAAATGAATATGGAAACATTGCTCAAACTTGGTTACAGAAAGAACACATAGAAGAAAGCGTAAAATTATTTTTAATCTCTTCCATAGAGAACAATCAAAATGATCTCTCCTCTATAGAAAACAATCAAAATGATCTTATATATATATTAAAAAGTAAAGATATTTCTTCATATAGTAAAGTATTACTAGTACAAACCATAATTAAGGCAAAATTAAAAAGCGTTCCCGAAAGTACACAAGATGACAATATAGCAAATATTATAACAACATTCAACTATATTATGCGTAATATCCAAAGTATAAAAGAATTTATATTGCAAAAAAATATGGATAATACATCAAAACCTTTTTATATTTATATTGTGGCAATGTTGAACAATGTTCCCCCTATATATAACATAAAAATAGAATTGTTAAAATCACCAAATGAAGTGGATCAAAAGGCTATTCTACTTGGACTTGGTTCCTATCCATTTTTAGGTCATTATAGTAAAGACATACCTTTCCTAAAAATAAAGAAAAAACAGGGGAAGGTAAAAAAAGAGGGAAAGAAAAAGAAACAGGGAATAATAAATAATCAAATAATATTTCAAGAAGATATTCAAGACAAGTTGGAAACTGCATCGAAGATAATACAACCCTATGTAGCATATGCTCATGTTATGATGGAATCATATGAAAAAATGGATGCATTACCAACACCAGAATGTTTTCCTACAAAAGAAAAAAAATGGGGGGCATTCTATGGATATGAAAAAATTTTATATTATGATTTTCCAGAATTACCTATACAATGGAATTTACAAAAAAAATATGATAAGTTTTTACAACAACTATATATGATTTTACAACAAAGTGTGGGGTCTACCCATGAAGATTGCAAACTCTATCCAAAAGAATTTCATTTTTTTAGTATTCTACCAACTCCAAAACATATACAGAATTTTATAGATGTTTTGACATATTCCATTCAAATAGCACCAGAAATCGAAGACATAGCACCAGAAATAGCAGGCTCTATGAATAGTATATATGATTCTATGCTATTGAAACGATATTTAGAACGAGCCCTTGTCTATCTAGTTGCTTCTAAAAAAGAAAAAAACAAAACAAAAGCAATCCTAGCATGGGAGGATATAAAATTTGTTATACAACACGATAAAACTACACGCATCCTTCAAAAATACTATGCCTTGATTTTACATAATGCATTGCAATATAAAGAAAAAAACAAAGATATAGATAACAAAGATATAGATAACAAAGATATAGATAACAAAGATATAGATAACAAAGATATAGACAAAGACATAGACAAAGCTAAGGTAAAAGAACAACTAGAATATGCAAAAATGTTGTATCCTTGGGATGAAGACATTATCCAAGCATATAATGATATAGAAAAAAATAATAACATAGAAAAAAATAAAGATACATCCTCAAAATCTAAAGATATAGATTGGATTTTCCCACAATACTAAAACATAAAAACGCATCTAAAGATATAGATTGGATTTTCCCACAATACTAAAAAAAGCGAGAAAAACCATGCAATTTACTGGATTAGAAAATGTACAACAGATCGACCAATATATTTTAAAAAAAGAAATCAGTCGTGGCGGAATGGGAGTTGTATATTTAGCAGAAGATATACAGCTCCATCGTCCCACTGCATTAAAAGTCATTTTAAAACAATCAGAAAACGATAACACCATTAGTATCAAACGATTTCATAGAGAAATGGAAGTCATGGGAAAATTAAGCCATCCATATGTTATTCAGATTTATACGGCTGGTATGTTTCAAAACAATCCATATATTGCTATGGAATATGTAGATGGCGTCCCTCTTTTAGAATATGCTCAACAATTACCAGAAAACGATTTTATTTCTATTGCAACATTAATGCAAAAAATTTTACAAGCTTTTTCCTACATTCACTCCAAACAATTAGTGCATAGAGATGTAAAATCTACAAATATACTTGTCCGCCCCAATGGAGACCCTGTTATATTGGATTTTGGACTTGCTAAAGCAAAAGATATAAAAACATTAACTGCTACTGGTACCATTATTGGTTCTTTAAACATGTCACCTGAACAAGCCAAAGGAATGACTAGAAATGTAAACCACCAATCAGACATTTATTCTTTAGGAACACTTTTATATGAAATCTTAACAAAACAACCTATTGTACAAGCTAACTCCTTTATGGAATTAATAAAAAAAATCATCTCTGAAGACCCCATTCTCCCTTCTCAATGGAATCCTTCTATTCCGCCTATGTTAGATTACATTACATTAAAATCTTTAGAAAAACAACAACAAAAACGATATGCTTCTGCCTTATTAATGGAAAAAGATTTGATAAAATTTTTACAAAATACAAATCTGAAAAAACCTTCCTTATATTTATATAAAAAACAATATAAAAAATATTTTCAAAAAATAATAATTTTGAATCTTTGTTTAATATTAATTCTATTAGGATATTTTTACTTTCCATCTTTTCAAAATAAACAAAAAACAACAATGGATGTTTCTATGATGATTTCTTTGGAAAATACACTTTCCCAATTACAAACACAATTTTCTATACATATAGAACATATACAAGAAGCATGCCATGATCCTAGCGTATACACAAATTTATTTAAAAATATAACAGAAAGTACACAATATAATAATATAAAAAATAATGAACGATATTTGCACAATCTGGAACAACGTCTCCAACAAACGCCTTGGGATGCTACATTATATAAAGATAGTACACTTTTGCTCACAGAAATGGCAAAAATGCATTTTGAAAATCATGAAACAGAAAAAGCAAAAGAGTATCAAAAAAAAGCAGAAAAAAAATTGCGTACATATTTTAGTATCCAACCTTACAATCGAAAAATCTTTACTCAATTTGCAGAATCGTACATTTATATATTAGATAGTAATACGATAAAAGAAGATTTATACGTATCGCAAGAATTTTTCAATGTAAGTATATTATCTTTAGAAATCTTTGGATTATCAAATTTATTTCCTTATTTAGATATTTGTAGAACGTACCTACAAAAAGAAAAATCAACATGGAATAAGGATAAATTTAACTTATATAAAGAATCATTCCAAAAGAAAACCCATAATATTTTACTACAAAATATATTAACGCCCCTTGTATTATCTCCAGAATTTTGCAAATTGTACCAAGAAGACAAAGAAATTCGTGAACTTTTTCAACAAGAACGAGAACAAGCTATACAAAATCATGATATACAAAAGCCCATAAAACAATTATTAGCGTATTATTATCTTACACGAGACACAGAGTATTTAAGCTATATTTTCACATATACTAATAAATATATTCCTACATTGCACCATATTTTAAATCAAGATGAAGAATATTTTTTTCGCTTTTTAGCAGCCTATGTTCTTAGTATTTGTAAAGAAGAACAAGGCAAGGATGAACAAGGCAAAGATGAACAAGGCAAGGATGAACAAGGCAAAGATGAACAAGGCAAAGATGAACAAGGCAAGGATGAACAAGGCAAGGATGAACAAGGCAAGGATGAACAAGGCAAAGATGAACAAGGCAAAGATGAACAAGGCAAAGATGAACAAGGCAAGGATGAACAAATAAAAGATGCAAAAGACGCTTTAGAGAAAACTATGAGAAACTGGGTAGATAATATAGATAGTGCTCTCTTATCATATATTTGTGCAAAAAAAATAGATTTACAGATAGAATATCCTGATTTTCTATATGATATTCCATCAAACATCACAGACACTACAAAATTAATATTTTTGCAATATCTTTTAAGTATGTCGAATAAAGATAAAGCTGAGGACATTATCTATAAATATGTTCCACAATATTTGCAAGATGAAAATCCAAATATTGTTTTATTGGCAATGTATTGCATATTAAGAACAATGGTGCCAAAGGATGCAAAGGAAATACAAATAAGTACACCAGACCAAAAAAAAGGATATGCAAAAACAATTCAACAAATATGGGAAATAGTCAAAACACAAGAAGAAAAACACATCCTTCTTTTTTTAAGTATTTCCAATAAATTTTCCAATTTCATAAAACTGAACGATGCCATGGAAAAAAATATAATCACAGATATATATCATATATTAAACAAAACTCAAAATCCTGATATTCAAGAAAATGCTTTAAAATTCTTACAACATTATTCTGAGTATGAATATGAAAACATTGCCAAAACTTGGTTACAGAAAGATCACTTAGAGGAAAGCATACAATTATTTTTAATCTCTTCTATAGAGAACAATCTAGATGCTCTTATGAATATTTTACTAAATAAAAAGATTTCTTTATTTAGTAAAATATTTCTATTAAAATCTATGATTGAATCAAAAGCAAAAAGTATTCTTGCTGAAAGTGAACAATATAAGAATATAGAATTTATTATAAAAATAATAAACGATATTGTAAATTATACTAAAATGATAAAAAAATTAATATGGCACCAAAATATAGACAATAAATCAAAACCTTTTTATGTTTATCTTTTAATAGTATTACCCAATATTCCCCCTGTATATGACATAAAAACAGAGTTGTTATATTCTGAGAATGAAGAGGATCAAAAACCTATTCTTCTTAGTCTTGGTTCTTATCCATTTTTAGGATATTATAATAAACCTCTATCTTATATGAAAATAAAGAAGAAACCGAGGAAGGTGAAAAAAGAGGAGAGCAAAAAGAACCAAGAAGAAACAAATAATAAAGCAATGTTTCAAGAAGATATTCAAAACAAGTTAAAAATTGTTTCTAAGACAGTACAGCCATATGTAGCATATGCTTATGTTATGATGGAATCATATTTAGAAATAGATCAATTACCAAAACCAGAATGTTTTACTACAAAAGAACAAAAATGGGGGGCATTTTATGGATATGAAAAAATTTTATATTATGATTTTCCAGAATTACCTATGCAATGGAATTTACAAAAAAAATATGAAATGTTTTTAGAACAATTGTATATAATTCTACAACAAAGTGTAGGCTCTACTCATAAAGATTGTAAAATTTTTCCACGAGAATTTAATTCTTTTAAAATTCAAGCAACTCCAAAAAATCTACAAAATTTCATAGATATTTTAACCTATACCATTCAAATAGCTCCAGAAATCGCAGACATAGCACCAGAAATCGCCAGTTCTATGAATAGTATCTATGATTCTATTCTATTGCAACGATATTTAGAACGAGCCCTTGTCTATCTAGTTACTTCAAAAAAAGAAAAAAACAAAGAAAAAGCAATCCTAGCATTAAAGGATATAGAATTTGTAATACAACACGACAAAACTACACGAATCCTTCAAAAATACTATGCCTTGATTCTTTATAATTCATTGCAATGTAAAGATATAGAAAAAGAAGAAGAAATTAAAGAAATAGACAAAGTTAAGGTAAAAGAACAATTAGAATATGCAAAAATGTTGTATCCTTGGGATGAAGACATTATCCAAGCATACAATAACATAGAAAAAAATAATAACATAGAAAAAAATAATGATACATCCTCAAAATATAAAGATATAGATTGGATTTTTCCACAATACTAAAAAAAGCGAGAAAAACCATGCAATTTACTGGATTAGAAAATGTACAACAGATCGACCAATATATTTTAAAAAAAGAAATCAGTCGTGGCGGAATGGGAGTTGTGTATTTAGCTGAAGATATACAACTCCATCGTCCCACTGCATTAAAAGTCATTTTAAAACAATCAGAAAACGATAGCACCATTGGTATCAAACGATTTCATAGAGAAATGGAAGTCATGGGAAAATTGAGCCATCCATATGTTATTCAGATTTATACAGCTGGTATGTTTCAAAACAATCCATATATTGCTATGGAATATGTAGATGGCGTCCCTCTTTTAGAATATGCTCAACAATTACCAGAAAACGATTTTATTTCTATTGCAAAATTAATGCAGAAAATACTACAAGCTTTTTCCTATATTCACTCCAAACAATTAGTGCATAGAGATGTAAAATCTACAAATATACTTGTCCGTCCCAATGGTGCCCCTGTTGTATTAGATTTTGGGATTGCTAAAGCAAAAGATACAAAAACATTGACTGCTACTGGTACCATTATTGGTTCTTTAAACATGGCACCAGAACAAGCAAGAGGAATGACTAGAAATGTAAACCACCAATCAGATATTTATTCTATAGGAACACTTTTATATGAAATTTTAACAAAACAACCTATTGTGCAAGCCAACTCGTTCATGGAATTAATAAAAAAAATCATCTTTGAAGACCCTATCCTCCCTTCTCAATGGAATCCTTCTATTCCACCTATGTTAGAATACATTACATTAAAATCTTTAGAAAAAAAACAACAAAAACGATATACTTCAGCCTCCTTGATGGAAAAAGATTTGATAAAATTTTTACAAAATACAAATCGAAAAGACCACACATTTTATTTATATAAAAAACAATATAAAAAACATTTTCAAAAAATACAAATTTTCAGTCTCTGTTTAATATTCATCCTAGTAGGATATTTTTTATTTTTATTTTTTCCAAGTCAACAAAGTCAACCAAAAAAAATATTCCCAGAACAACAAAATGTTCTTCTATGGGAATCAAAAATTCATAATCTTCAATACCAATTTCAAACAAAATGGCAAGAATACCAAGAATATCTAGAAAATAAAAGCACATATTGTCCATTATTCCATGCACTGGCAAAAGCTGTAGATTATAAAGACATAGAAAAAAATAAACAATACCAAACTTCTTTAGATGAATTGATACAACAAAAACCTTGGCAAGAATATTTATATTTTGAAAACGCATCGATTTTAACAATATTGTCTCACCAATATTTACAATTGCAAGATATTGAAAATCGAAAAAAATACCAAAAAAAAGCAGAAACAAATATACGAACCTATTTAAAAATTCATCCATATGACTATAAAAGCATTGCTAAATTTCTTGAATTGTCGCTATACAAAGACAACATAGAACTTTTACAAACTATGGATAAGTTGTACAACATTATACAAGTATCTTTAGTTAGTAATATAGTAGAAACAAAAGATTTATTTTACTTTCAGGAAGAATGCCACTCGTATTTAAATACACAACATACATTTCAATGGAATCAAAAAATTTTTGAATCATTATTTTATCAATATATTGCTTGTCCCAATGATATTTTAGAAACTCTTCTTATGCCTTTTTTCTTAACTCCAGAATTCCCTGATAAAATGATGTATTTTTCACTCAAAATTCCCTTAAGGCAAGAAAAAGAACTTCAACAATTTATAGAATTGCGACAAAAAATTGTACAAAAAACAGATATTTCCAAACAAATTAAAATTTTACTAGCAGAATACTTTATTACAAAAGATATAAAACATCTATCAAAGATTTTTGCATACCAAAATAAAGCAATTACCACCCTGCAGAACATTTTTTTACAAGACCAAAATATATTTTTTCGTTTTTTAGCAGCATACACTTTATTTATTATGTGCCAAGAAGATACAGATTACATTTTAACAAAAACCATACAAAATTATCAAAACAATCAAGATAGTGCTTTACTTGCCTTAATCTTTTTTGCAAAAACAAAAAAAATGTCGCAAAAAGACATCTATTTCTATTTGAATGCTATGATTCCCCATCAAAATCTAGATATCAAAACAAAAGCTCTTTTTTTACAATATATCCCAAGAAGTTATTTAAAATACATTCAAATGTATTTATATCAACAAGACATTCGTATTGTTTTATTGGCTTTGCAACGAATGTTAATCCTTTCTTTAGACCTAGAAGCAAAAATAAACAAAGTAAAGATGTATACAGTAGCTTTTGCTAAAAAAGAAAAAAATCCCTTAGAAGGCTATATACAAGATCAATGTTTTATTGTTTTAAAAGAAAAACTCTATCCTATTTTAAAAACAAAAAATACAGATCAACTCATTCTATGTTTTAACCTTATTCAACAATTGAAACTAGACCAACAAAAACAAATCTACCAAATATGGGAAAATGAAATCCATCAAATGATTTTAACACATTCTAATTCTATGTTAAAATACATTTTATTAAATGTAACGAAAACATTTTTAGAAAAAAATAAATATCACACATTAGCCAATACTATATTGCAACAAGAAAATATTGATGATAATCTCCAAGTCTTTCTTCTTTCCACAATTTATGATTTTAATCAAGTAATAGACTTACTATTCTTATCTAATTTGCAACCCTATACAAAACTTTTATTATTATTTCAAATTCAAGATCAAATATTCTTAAGATATGGTTCTTTTAAAGAAAATATGCCACGTATGATCAAAGTATTTAATGCCTTACAAACAATAGAAAAAAATCAAAATTTAGAGCCTTATTTTAAAACATTTACAACATATATCAGCTCTAATGCTTTAAATATAGGAGAGATTGAACCATGGAAGGTAAAAATGCTGTATTCTCCAGATCAATCTTGCCAAATAGGAATGATTCTAGGTCTTTCCTCTTTTTTAACAGAGGAAAGTATCAAAGTGGGCCAAAAGCCTATACAACAACTTTTTAAAACAGCAAACGATGAAATACAACCCTATATTTCCTATGCTAGCATTATTTTTGAATCTTTTCAAAACATTACCAATATACCAACTCCAGACATTTTTAAAACAACATCACAACGCTTAGGTGCATCGTATGGATATGGAAAAGTTCTCTATTATGATTTTCCGTACTATGTCCCAGATTGGATAGAGGAAGATCAATATGAAACAGTTATAGACCTCTTATATCATGTATTGTGCAATATTCTAGACATGAAAAAAAGAAAATTCATTCGCCAACAAAGTCATCCTATGCCTACAGAAAAAAACATAGAGGACTATATAAAAATTATCAATTATGCCATATCTGTTGCAAATCCTATACAAAAAAATGCAACTCTTAAAGACTCTATCACCCTACAATATCACTTAGAACGTGCTATTATATACTTGATTGCTTCACAAAAAGAAAGAAATATATCACAAAAAAAATTATATGCAAAACAATCCTTTGACGACATCAATCTTGTTATAAAATACGACAATACAACACAAATTTTATACAAATACCATGCTATGATTTTAGCCAATTTGACCATGTATGAACCATCTCAAAAATTCAATGCACAAAAAAAGTTGCAATACGCATTTACCTTAAAACCATGGGACTATGAACTTTGTAAAGTATATGCAAATTTTGCAAGAGAATATAGATTACCAGAAGCAGAAAAAATAGGTCTTCAATATGGTCACAAAGTCAAAAACAAACACACAACATTAGACCCTGACTGGATTTTTACTATGGATTAAAATCTATAATGAAAAATAAATAGCAATACAACTTTACTCATAAATATTCTACAAACGAATATAAAAAAAATTTTGATATTGACAAAAAAAAATGATGGATCGTAATCCATCATTTTTTTTTGCAAAGACTAGAATCTATTGATTAAACTCTATTCTTCTACACATTCAATTTCAATTTCTTTTGTTTTAGGAGAACATTTAGGCATATTAATTTCTAAGACTCCATTTTTAAATTTTGCTTGGATAGCATCTTCTTTGATTGTTTCTGGTAGAGGTATGGATCTTTGAAATGCACCATAATGACGTTCTGTATAGCAATAATTTTTCTCTTTTTCTACTTGTTCTTGTTTTTTCTCCCCTTGAATGACGAGCATATTATTGTGTACTTTAATTTTAATATCTTTTTCTGTCATTCCTGGAAGTTCTGCTGTAATTTGAATGTTTTCTTCTGTTTCCACTAGATCTAATCTTGGTTGGAATTTATTTTGTCTAAGAAGAAGAGGAAATATTGCTGTATCTTTAAATAAGTTATCAAAATAATGTTCAAAAGGGGAATCTAATAGACTATTTTGTGAACCCCAAGGAATCAAACTCTTCATAATTTATCTCCTAATAATTCTGTATGATACATTTTGTTATTGAATTTTTTACATTTTTTTTCTAAGACGATTCATATAAATTATACTTATCTATTGTATACTTAAATGTATATAAATCTAAGTATATTTTATAATTTTAATTTTTTTATTAAAATTTAATTTATAATTATATCTTATTGTTTTATATCATATATTATATTTTATAATCTTTAGTTTTTTCTTTTCACCTATCATATAGAGCAAATACAATGCCAATAAAATAATTTTATTTAAAATAACTATAACGCAATATTATACAATGAGTTATAATTATTTTATTTTTAAATAAATTGTTTCCAAATATTTTAATAAATGACAAAAATGACAAAATATTTGTCATTTTTGCAAAATATATAAAGCATCTATAATTTTTTCATCTTATTTTTACTTTTATTTAGATATGGTGAGAATATAATTTCATATTGACAGAATATAAAGTAAGCGTACAATAAAATCTATTGTTTTTACAAAATTTTTTTTATTCTATATTTTTCAAGGTGATATATACATGTTTTTTGCCACATCTAGTTATTCTACAAAACGAAACATTATTTATTTCATTTGTTTTTATATTTTTTTTACCTTATTATTTTTTTTCTTAGATCCTGGATATCGAGGAATCGGGGAATATTTAGGAAATATTGGGGGAAAAAACGGCGAAATTTGGAAAGTTATCTATGTAATTTTATACTTATGCATGTCTTTAGTCGGTGTGTTGATATTTTTATCAGAATGGAAATGGTTACAAATTGTAGGATTCGTGGGAACGTTTATTTCCATGGGCGTATTTATGGCATATCAAAAGATCAATGCATATGGTTACTATTTAGATGAAGCTGTAGATATGCTACATTGGGGAACACAATACGCTGATGATGCAATCGGCATGTTTTACGATCGTTTTATACTTTCTACGTCTATTTGTATTGGCATTACTCTTTTTCTTATTGTAATCCTACGCTGGCTACCTAAAATTCGAGGAATTTGGTCACTAGGTGGTGCCATTCTTTTATGTGGAATTATATTTTCCTTGGGAAATGTATTATATTTAGCTTTTTTTTCTCCTATGTATTTTAAAGTTAGCTTAATTTCCTATTTAGCTATCGATCCACCATATTATCAAGGGAATCGTAAACCTGTTACATTAGAACATAATACAGAAAAAAAATTCCCCAACATTTTTCTAGTAGTAGATGAAAGCATCCGAGGTGATTATTTAAGCATTAACAATGAAAAAATGAAATCTACCCCTTTTTTACAAACTTTGCCTTTATTCAATTGGGGTATTTGTTCTGCTGCGGGAAATACATCTGCCATTTCCAACTTAGTTTTACAAACAGGATTGCGATTTCATCAAATTCCTGACTCTGACCAAATATCTTTGCAACAACCTCATATTTTTCAATATGCAAAAAAAGCTGGCTATCGAGTAATATTCATAGAAGGACAAAATCCCACATCTATGCCAGTAAATTTTATGAGACAGAGTGACCTTCAATATGTAGATGAATATGTGCAACTTTTAAAAGGAAAAGTAGATTTTGACATTATGCTTGTGGATCATCTCATTGCACAAAAAATGGTAGAAATTGCACAAGACCCTCGCCCCACATTTACCTATGTTAATAAAATGGGCTGTCATTTTCACTATGAAAATCGTTATCCTGATTCTGCACGCCATTTACAACCCACATTAACTTCTTCCCAATGGATGCCTAATTTAACATTAATTGAAAATAGCTATCAAAACGCTATTCGTTGGAACGTAGACGAATTTTTTCGCATATTTTACGAAGGCACAAAAACAAAAGATTGCCTATTATTCTACACATCAGACCATGGCCAAAGTTTTTTTGAAAATAACATCCCCTCCCCCACAAACATGGTTGTAGATGCTCCTATTTCGCAAGCTAATGTGCCACTTTTTGTATTAGCAACAGGAAAATCTTTTACAGAATTTCAAAAAATAGCACAAAAAAGCATAGAAAATCAAAAAAATACAACGAGCCATTTTCAAATTTTTTCTTCTGTTCTCCATTGCATAGGATACGAAAACCAAACAGGATATGACATATCACTCTTTCAAAATTCTTGGGGAAAAAGACAATTTATCTCAGGCAATGTCTATGGAATCGGAATATATGTTATCAATGACTTTTAAGTCAGAAAAATCTAGCAATGTTTAATACCATTATTATGTATATAACAGTCTTGACATCTATGATTTGTAGGATATTGTCTAATACTATTTAAATATAATAATAACAATGCATTATATAACATTATATATAAAACTTTATTTATATAATCGTAGCTGAAACCATGTAAACAGGACAATAACAATAGAAAAGGTTAGCAATATCTAAATATAACAATAACAATGCATTATATAGCATCTTGTGAAAACCTTTTTTATGTAATTCTTTAAAAGCTTCTGTTTGAATATTATATTTGACATTGAGAAAAATGTAAGATACAATATGTTAATTGTAGTACGTTATATACCTGTATAAGGGCAGGGATGCAAGGGAAGTCAAAATTTTAGATATAAAAAAATTACATGAGGGAAGTTATGGAATCTTATCCTTATTTGTCTGGAAAATTAGCTGATATTGATAATGAAACATTTCGTTTGATTGACATGGAAAAACGACGTCAAGAACGAAAAATCATCTTAATTGCTTCTGAAAGTATTTGTCCTGAACCAGTTTTAGAAGCACAAGCTTCTGTTTTTTCCAATATTTATGCAGAAGGATATCCTTCTTCGCGTTTAAGCCATCGAGAACGCTCCCGAGTTTTAAATACAGCTCGTTATATGTCATTCCATCGTCGCTATGGTGATCGTCGCCATTATAAAGGTTGCGAATATGTCAACTTTATTGAAGTTTTAGCACAAGAACGTGCTGCAAAACTATTTGCACATAAAGACGAGTTTGTAGATATTAAACCAGAAGATATTTATGTAAATGTCCAAGCACTTTCTGGTGCTGCTGCCAATAACTCTGTATATCAAGCACTTGTAAAACCTGGAGAAACAGTCATTGGATTAGCATTGCCTCATGGTGGACACTTAACTCACGGTAGTGAATTCAATCGTTCTGGAAAACTGCATCGCGTTCTTTCCTATGAAATCAATGCAGAAACAGGCAGGATTCATTATGATGAAATTCGTGAACTTGTTCGTAAAGAAAAACCGCGCATGTTAATTGGTGGTGCTAGTGCATATCCTTGGAAAATTGATTGGAAAATTATGCGAGAAATCGCTGATGAAGTAGGTGCCTACTTATTAGCAGACATTGCACATCCATCTGGTCTTGTGATTGCTGGTTTATTTCCTAACCCAGTAGGTTATGCTCACATTGTAACAATGACTACTCACAAAACAATGTGTGGACCTCGAGGTGCTTTGATTTTAACAACAGATGAAGAGATAGCAAAAAAAATTGACAATGGTGTGTTCCCTGGCGAACAAGGTGGCCCTCACATCAATACTATTGCAGCATTAGCAACTGCGTTCAAACTGGCTGGTTCGAATGAATATAAAACTTTGATGAAACGCGTAGTAGAAAATGCAAAAGCTTTAGCAGAAAATTTAGAAAAACATGGATTAGAAATCGCTTGCAATGGGACAGAAACTCATCTTTGTTTAGTAAACTTAAGAAAAATCAAAACAAAATCTGGATTGCCTCTCAAAGGTGATATTGCATCTCAAGTACTCGATTTATGTGGCATTACATGCAACAAAAACACAATCCCTGGCGATGTGACATCTACAGATTCCAGTGCAATTCGATTAGGAACTACATGGGTAACACAAATTGGTATGGGTACAGAAGAAATAGCTGAATTGGCTCGTATCATTGCTCTTGTCTTAAATAATGCAAATACATTTAACGTAGAAACTGCGGGGGGACCACGTTGTCGCGCTCGCGTAGAGCGATCTATATTAGCCGAAGCTAGAATAGGCGTACAAAAATTAATGATGAAAGACTATCATCCCAATTATCCATTGTATCCTCATTATTTTCATCCTATCCAAGGATTACAAAGCAAAACAGATGCTATCGAAGGTCTCATCACTGTAGAAAAGAATGGTGTGACAATTCCATGGAGTTTAGGAAAACAAGAAGAAGAAGAAAAAGCTCGCCAAGAATCTGTTGTTTTTGTTCAAAATCCAGAACAAGGGTTGTTGGAAATTTCAGGTGAACGTGCAGAACTTTTCTTAGCTCCTGTAGTTACAGGCAATATTTATAACTTACAAGCTGGCCAAGGCATGCATACTTGGTTACTAGATGGAAAAGGCAATGTGCTTACACATGTATCTCTATTTCGTTTAGAAAATCTCTGTGCACATGAATCTCGTTTTTTCATGTCTGTTCCTTCTACACAACGCGAAATTGTAAAAACATGGTTACGTGACCTTTCTGATGGTTTTGTTGCTTTTGATGACACATGCATTTATAATAAAATTGACGGTCCTGTTATCATTGAAGACTGGACAGATCGAATTTTAACAATTGCCAGTGTTTTTCTCTTAGGCCCCAAAGCCGAAGCAATCGCACTTAAACTCTGTCCCGAAGCCAATGTCCCTTTTAAATGGAATACATTTCTTGTTGATAACAATCAAGTCCATATAGTTAAAATTCAACTCGAAAATAATTCGTATTGGTATGAAATCTATGCATTAGAAAGCGTCCTTCCAAAAATTGTTGCTCAAATTAAGGAACAACAAGTTGTGGAAAGTGGCTGTATGGTCATTGCCAATCATGAAGACAAAGCAGGGCTACTCAATATCAAGACTGGTGCAGATGCATTTGCAAAATTTCCTTCAGAATTTGATTTTACGAAACCCTATTTCATTGGTTGCCATGAAGTTCGCAAACATATACAACAAACTCCCCTTGCAACCCATGAATTCAAAGTATATGATGGTGAACCTAGAGAAACTTGTTTAGTTGCAGAACATAAAAAATTGACAAACCGTGCATTAGTTCCTTTTGCTGGTTGGCAAATGCCCATTCTATATACTTCCATCGTAGAAGAACATTATGCTGTTCGAAACACTGCTGCTTTATTTGACGTTACCCACATGGGAGTCATTGAAGTGTCAGGACATGGAGCTGCTAGATTTTTAGATCTTGTGAGTACAAATTATTGTTCTAAAATGATACCAGGACAATCTCTATATGGATATCTCATGGATCCTGAAGGAAAAGCCATTGACGACATTATGATATATTGCCGTTCTGTTGAAAACTTCATGGTAGTTATCAATGCAGCCAATGCTGAAAAAGACATAGAATGGTTAAATGCAGTGGCTTCTAAAAAAGTCATCATCGATCTTGACAATCCACAAATCACTGTAGACATTGTTCCCACAATCCGTAACTTAAAAGACGCTAGTGCTGGTAAAGACCAAAAAGTAGACATAGCACTCCAAGGTCCCCATTCTTTAAAAATCTTGCAAAAACTTGCTGCCAAACAACCTAAACTCCAAGAACGCATGGCAAAATTAGCAAAAGCTACTTTTATTGAAGCTAAACTCCAAGACATTGAAATTATCATTTCTCGTTCAGGTTACACAGGCGAAGAGTGGGGATTTGAACTTTATGTACATCCTGAAGATGCTAGCAAATTATGGCAAATTCTCATGGAACAAGGAAAAGAATTTGGTATCCAAGCCGCAGGACTTGGTGCAAGAGATTCCACGAGAACAGAAGCTGGTTTTCCACTCTATGGTCACGAACTTGCTGGCGAACTCAACATTACTCCTTGGGAAGCTGGTTACGGCTCTTTTGTCAAATACCACAAACCATTTTTTATTGGCAAAGCAAGACTTTTAGAACATGACAATGCCACGAAACATACAATCATTCGTTTTTCTTTATCTGGAACAGGCGTTCGTGCTATTCGTCCTGGTGCATACGTTGTCAATAAAAAAGGAAAACGCATTGGTGTAGTCACTAGTTGTGCCTTTGTTGAGAATTTTCAAATTGGTATGGCATACATTGACAAAAAAGAAGCTCAAGTTGGAAATTCCATTGGAATTTTTCTTGTTACACCAGGCAAAGCCATTCAACATAAAAATATAACAGAACTCCAAAATGGAGACACATTCCCTATGTATGAACCAGCTACCATCATTTCCCGATTTCCAATGAGAGATGCAGATCAAAAAAAATAAAATGAATAAACAGTTGCTCCCTACCTTTGCCTAGGGAGCATTCCTATAATAACAGCAATTCAAGTGAGTGAGTTCCAAATATGCCAACCAAAAAAGATTTAGAATTTGCAAAAACATTGATTTCTAAGAAAATTATATCCAAAATAGAAGTTCAGCGCTACTTAGATGAAGTTGACCGCCTATTAAAAAATAAAACTGTTATTTCTTTGGAAGAACTTTTGATTAAAAATGGAGTCATTCGGAAATCAGATAACGCCCAGCTATTAGGTTCTAATGCACAAAAAAAACGAGTCACTCACTGTGACAGATGCAAAGCCATGTACCGCGTTGCAGAAGAAGATGTAGGCAAAAGATTTAAATGTAAACATTGTGGTATTATGGTTCTTGTTCCTCCTAGAGCTGAGACAAAAACTGAAGAAAAACCGACTACAACACAAAAACCACAGATGATAAATGTTTCTGCAGGTACAGAAATGCTGCGGAAAAGAGTTTCCAATACATCTTTACCAAAACAAACCGTTTACACAGACGACATAGAATTTATTAAAAACTTTAATCTTGCCAGACTACGACCGCTTAAATTTGATGAAAGCCATTCAGAACTTCCTAATATTCCTGAAGTAGAAGAATTATTAAAAACAAAAAAAAGTCCTGTTGCATGGGAAGAATTAGAAGACATTGATGAAGACATTGATATTGATTTAGACTTATTAGAAAAGCAGGCTCGAGAAAAAGAAATTCTAGACGACCAAGAAGAAAATGATATATCTGAAGAGGATAGGTTAAGTAGTTTTGATGAATTTGGTATAAAAAACCAAGCAATAACTACTCCAGAAAAAGAAACTTTTCCAACAGATGAAGAAGAGTTAGATACATTTCTAGAAGACAATGAACAGAGTACTTTTGAAACAGATGAAAATGCATTGAATACATTTGCAAAAGATAATGATGTGAGTACTTCTGAGGAAGATATATTCCAAGAGGCATTGGACTTTATAGACGATGGATTACAACCTATGGAAGGAAGCGTAATTTCCACAGAAATTTCCATAGATGATCAACAATTTGAAGTAGACCATTATGCATTAAGTTTTGCTGATGATAACGCATTTATTAAGCAGGATACATTTATTAAGCAGGATAGTAGCCCAGTGCCATTGAATGATGCACCTATTATAGAAGAAAATCAAGGTTGCTTATTCATTGAAGGTGATGGATTTGATCCAGCAACAGCACCTGAAGTAGAAGTACGAGCATTTACAAAATCTACACTAGCTAGTCTTCCTAAAAAATCTCATGTAGTCTCTGATAGAGACAATTTATTAAAAGAATATGGTGATTCTACAATTTTAGAAGATAACTTGGTAACTGCTCCTCTATATAGTTCCGAAGAATTTTCCAATGCGATCAGTGCAGAAAAATTTTCTGAATTTGATGAAATGAGTCGATATGGACGTCAACCAATCAAAGGAGAAAGCACACTCGTTTTAGATATGGATGATAACGAAGAAGAAAACATTGCTGATATGGACGATGTGGCTCGATTTATGCAGTTAGGCATTGATCTTTCTGAACATAACGAAACCGAAGAACAAACACCAGAAACAACAACTTCCCAACCACAAACAACTACTTCCACTTCTGCAACATCTGATATGACATTGATGTTAGATCTAGATGATGACGAGGAAGATGAGGAAGAACAAATCCAGCAAAATAAAATCGTACAAAACATACCTCAACAAGTTATACCAGAAGACAAACCCATGCCTACTCCTACTACTATCCCCCCCACTCCTGCTCCTGTCCAAACTCCTACTTCTTCTAGTACAGACGATATGACATTAATGTTAGATCTAGATGATGACGAGGAGGACGAAGAAGAACAAATCCAGCAAAATAAAATCGTACAAAACATATCTCAACAAGTTATACCAGAAGACAAACCCATGCCTACTCCTACTACTGTAGCATCCACTCCTACTCCTGTCCAAGTTCCTGCTTCTTCTAGTACGAACGACATGACTTTGGTATTAGGAATAGATGATGACGAGGAAGATGAGGAAGATAAACTACCGCCTACTAGTTACCAACAACAACTACAACCAGCACAAACTACAACATCAGCCTCACCATCTATTCCGCAACCTATCATACCTTCTGTTCAACCAGCACAAACCACAACACCAGCTCAAGAAAGTACTATTATGCTAGATTTAGATGATGATGACGATGAAATCGAACCTATCACCATCGAATCTAAATCCTTCCAATTTGAAAACTTTCAAAATTTAGAAATCAGCAAAAGCATTGGGAAAAACAAATTTATCACAATGTACGATGCTACTTGGAACAATCGTAATTATATTGCTAAAATTATGGAACGAGACCTTGCTCATGAAGCAAACCAAGAACTTATCTTACAAGATTTTCAAAACGCAACACAATTACAACATCCCAACATCCATGTTTCGTATGCTATTGGACATTACCAAAGAAAAATTTGCTACCTTTCAGAATTTATCAGCAATATGCACGAATTTAAACAAGTTTGGCCTATGCTCAAACAAGATAAAAAATTAACACCCCAAATCATACTCCAAATACTAGATGCCGTGGCGTATGCTCATGACAAAAATGTTCTACATGGTAACATCAGTTTAGAAATTTTATATTTAAAAGGTCAAACTCCTATTTTAAGTGATTTTGGTTTAGTAAGGATCTACAATCAACTCCATTTAATGAGTAAAGAACAAGGGAGATTTGTTCCTATTTATTTTAGTCCAGAATATGTTTACTTTATCATCAATAAACTTGAAAAAAAACCAAATTTATCGAAAATACCCATCACAGTCCAATCTGATATCTATTCTTTAGGAATCATTCTCTATTGGATTCACACTGGGAAATATCCCTTTAGACTTACATTACCTCTACATGAAATCATCCAATGCATCATAAACGAAGAACCGCCTAGACCAGATGAAGTGGATACCACTATTTCAAAACCAGTTAGCGACTTAATCATGAAATGCATTTGTAAAGTTCCAGAAGAACGATTTCAATCAGTCCGTGAAATCCAACAACTATATAGATCATTCTGTAATGTATAAACATCTAACGAGTATAGATGAAAATTATCTATACTCGTTTTATATACATATTTCCCGATCTTTTTCAAAATACGTTTCATTGTATAAAAATTATATAAATTTTATTTATTTTTATAAAACATACGGAATTTCAGAAGCTTTACAAAAAACAAAAAAAATTAGAGAGTGATTTTCCCAAAAAAAGCGATGCTAGTACTCTTACTTTAAAAATACTAGCATCGCTTTTTATATAATTTCAAAGAAACAAAATAAAGTTTCTCTGTTGACTTTTTAAGGACAATTTGCTAAAATACAAAGACTATTGATTATATATAGACATAAAAAAACTACCCGGCAAGGACTCGAACCTTGAATAACAGAACCAAAATCTGTGGTGTTGCCAATTACACTACCAGGTAAACTCGAATGTAATCTTTACTTGATTACATAATATATTATACCTTTTTTTTTCTACTTGTCAAGTAGAAAATTGTTTTTTTTATAAAAAGTTATAAATGATTATTTTACTTATATTTTTTAGGAATTTTTCAGTATGAAAAAAATATTTTTTTTCTTGCTTGTTTGTTGTATTTTTTGTACTGGTCAGACCATTACGATTTTACATACTAATGACCACCATGGTCATTTAGAATCTTTTCGAGTTGCAGGACAACATAATGTTGGTGGCATGGCAGCCCGAATGAGTTTAATAGAATCTATTCGTTTTGAAGTGGCACAAAAAGGTGGTTCCATCCTTTTATTAGACTGTGGAGATATTAATACTGGGGAACCAGTTTCTGATATGTTGATGGGAAAGCCTGATGTAGAACTCATGAATTTAATGGGATACCAAGCCATGGCTTTAGGAAATCATGAATTTGATCTCACATTAGAAAATCTATTACAACAAGCCTCTTTAGCTAATTTCCCTTATCTTGCTACCAATGTGGTATATAAAGAAACAAAAAAACCTATTTTCCCTGGAAGTAAAATTTTTGAAGTCCAAGGAATTAAAATTGGTGTTTTTGCCTTATCTCATCCAGAAACAGGCTATATTAGTACACATGGAAAAGATGAACGCATTGAATTTATAGATCCTGCACTTGTTCTTCCCAATATTATTAAAGAATTGCGCGAAAAAGTAGACTTTATCATTGCCCTAACTCATTTGGATCATGGAACTATTGTAGAACTTGTCAAACAATTTCCAGGAATTGATTTAGTATTAGCAGGACATAATCATTTATTCATGATGGAACCTATGCAAATTGGAAATTCTTGGCTTGTAGAAGCTGGGGAATATGGTATTAGTATGGGTCGTTGGGACATTGAATTTAAAGATAAAAAAGCAGTCCATATGAATTATCGCCTTTTAGGTATCAACCTAGATAAACCATTAGAAGAATCTGGCAAAATAGTTTGTATGAATATGGAAGAAAAATTTGCAGATCATCCTGTTGCTTGCAAAGTTCTTAACAAATACTTAAAAGAAACAGAAAAACTACTAGCAGAACCATTGGGCGAAATCAAAGAAGATATTTATAAAAATAGCAAATTAGAACCTTTTAAATCTTCTCCTTTAGGCAATTTATTATGCGATGCTATTAAAGAACAATGTAACGTTGACATTGTATTACAAAATATGGGCGGAGTTCGTAGCGATTTACTCAGCGGAACTGCTACATACAAAACAGTATTAACTATCTTGCCTTTTACCAATAGCATGTATATATATGAACTTACTGGTAAAGAAATTTTAGGAATTTTTGAACATATGGCTTCGGGCAGTGTGCAACCTGGTGGATATTTAGAGATAGCTGGACTATATGTACGATTAAAAGAAAATACTGTGGAAACCATCCAATATAATAATAAACCGTTAGAAATGGACAAAAAATATCGAGTGGCAATCAATTCCTTTATGGCAACAGGTGGTGATGGATATTATATGTTTCCCACTTACAAAGGCATAGACACAGGATTTATTTTATCTAGCATTTTAAAACAACACATTGTAAATCATAGTCCGATTACTGCCAATCGTGAATTGCGCATTGACTGGAAAGATAATAAACAAGAATTCAAAAAAGAATAATAAATAACGTTCTCTAGGAAGTTAGATGAAATCAGTATTAAAATCTATAAAAACTTTTAATTGGCGTCTTTGGTTAGTACTTGCAGTAACACTTTTTATCCCAGCATTATATCGCACCTTAAGAATTTATTTTTTAGGTGATATGCCAGAAAATTGGGGAGTGAATATTGCATCGCAACTAGCTTGGATCAACTTGCTGTATGAAATCATAGAAGAAGCATTTATTTTGCCACTCTTCTTTTTATTAGGTCAATCCCTAGGTTCTATAGAAGAATTAGAAAATAAAACAAGAACAGGGTTATTAATAAGTGGTGGCACGTATTTTATTTTATCTGTATTCATTATTTTATTTGCCAGACCACTTTGCAATTGGATGGCATCTGATCCCTCTACTATAAATGAAACTGTTACATACATTCGTCTTGAAAGTATAGCATCTACAATAAGCATTTTATCTAAATTTATTACTGTGCTTCTTGTATCTATGAGTAAAGATAAATACATGTATATTTTATTAGTCATCCAAACAGCTTTATCCATGATATTAGATACTTTCCTGATTTCTACATTATCATTTTCAGCAAATATTGGAGTGAATGGAATAGCAATTTCAAATATCATTGTTTCTATAGTCTTAGTAACAGTTGCTATCCTTTTCTTAAAAAGAGAAAATATCTATATATTTAGAAAAAAGAAGCTAGAATTTTCTTGGCTAAAAGAATATGGAAGAATCGGTTTATTCTCTGGCTTAGAATCTCTTGTTAGAAACATAGCTTTTATGGTCATGGTATCTCGTTTAGTGAATGTAATATCTGAACAAGGTACATACTGGATTGTAAACAATTTTATATGGACTTGGTTGTTACTTCCTGCTACAGCACTGTATGATGTTATCAAGAAAGAAACAGCAGAAACAAAAGATAATATAAGAACTAAAACACTAGGATATATTATTATTTCCACTTTATTTAGCTTCTTTTGGTTTGCATCTATTCCTCTTTGGAAACCATTTATTTATTATGTTTTAAAAAGCAATGCTTATGAAACAATATTTAATATAGTACTCCTTCAATCTGCATTTTACATTATATACATATTCAATTGTATTTGTGATGGCACTATTTATGGTAGAGGCAAAACTCTGTATATGTTTATACAAAGTATATTCACAAATGGATTATATTACGTAACAATGTTTATCCTTTGGAAAATTGGAGTATGGGTTCCTACTTTAACAAGTATTTCACTAATGTTTGGAATTGGGATGGCCATTGATTTAATTCCTACATTGGGATGCTATATATATCTTTTAAAGAAAGAACAAGTAAAAATAGATTGGAAACTTCAAGATGATCAGATTTAGCTGATTTCTATCTTTGTTTTTCTATGATTTCAAGTAGTGTAGACTGATTCACGATGACTCGATTAAGTCGTACAATATAAATGATAGATAGAAAAACAAAGAAACCTATTTTTCTTAATACTTAAATTGTTGAAATTTTTAATATTATTGTCTTATCTCATTTAGAAATACTTTATATATTATTGCCTTATCTCATTCAGAAATACTTTATATTAAAAGGAGAAACTGTTGGACCTTTATACACTTACAAAATATATTGATGAAATTTTTGCACCTTATTTCCCTAGTAAAGACTTTTCACAAAATGGATTACAAGTAGATGCAGGAAAAAAAGTTACAAAAATTGCAACTGCTGTAGATGCTTGCATGGAAACATTTAAAAAAGCAGCTGAACTCAAAGCACAACTTCTCTTAGTACACCACGGTCTTTTTTGGGGGAAAAGCCTATTGATCCAAGGCGACCATGGTAAACGTATTCGATTTCTTATACAAAAAGGAATTTCTCTATATGGAATGCACCTTCCTTTAGATATGCACGAAGAAATTGGGAATAATGCCATCATTGCAAAAAAAATGGGATTAAATATCGTAAAACCTTTTGGCAATTATAATGATATGGCTATAGGTGTAGAAGCTCATTACCCAGAACCATTGCCCCTAGAAAAAGTAATTGAACGTCTAGAAAATCTTACAGGGACGAATTGTCACACACTTGCTTTTGGAAAAAACATGATCCAAAAGATTGGTATTGTTTCTGGAGGTGGATCTTCTGAAATAGGATTGGCTGCGTCTTCTCAATTAGATTTATTCATTACAGGAGAAGGAAAACATACAACATACCACCAAGCCTTAGAATCAAACTTAAACGTTGTCTATGCAGGACACTATGCTACAGAAACATTTGGAATTCGTGCTTTAGGAGAACGTTTAGCAGAAGAATTAAAACTCCAACATGAATTTATTGATGTTCCTACAGGTTTATAATAAGGGAAACAAATATGGTTTTGTTGTGTATACTGATTATTATTTTTTGCACCTCTTGCGTTTCCACCACAAATACAACAGAAGACCGCATCATTGCTCATGAAAATATAGATAGTATCTTACCCCGTGCTAAAACAGCAAAACAAAAAGAAAATAATCCTGAATGGGAAGAGGAACTCTTATTTTGGGAAGATGAAATAGATCGAACAGCTCAAAAAATTCATGCTATTTTCACGATTGATGCTCTCTCTCTTGCAGAAAGTTCAGACGAAACTATTTGTGTTGCTTTACTTCGAAATGAAATGCAACAACTCATTGCTGTCCTTTACCAAAGTCAAAAAGGACAAATTCCGCATGGTAGAGAATTGCAACGAACTTTAGTTTCGGACTTAGTTACTATCAAAGAACGACAACGTTTTTTTTGGATCACACCAAAAAGAACAATAGAATTTACAGAAACAGATAAAATCTTTCGTTCCATTGATAAAAACCAAGAAGCAGATTTAATTTTATATCCTTTAAACCTACAAATTCCTAGACAAGGAATGTTAGATATCATAAAAGACACATTACAAATTCACATTTACACAGTCCATCTTGATCAATAAGAGACTATTACAAATTCACATTTACACAGTCCATCTTCATAAATAAAAAACGATGGTAAATTCACATTTACACAGTCCATCTTCATAAATAAAAAAATAAAAAAATAACTTGACAAAACAAAAAAAAATGGTATATTAGAGTCATAATAATGAAATCAGAAATGAATTCATGGATTACCTGGTAGTGTAATTGGCAACACCACAGATTTTGGTTCTGTTATTCAAGGTTCGAGTCCTTGCCGGGTAGTTTTTTTATGCCTATATAAAATTCGCTTTCCATGCAATTTCTAAATACACACCTATTGTATAAAACTTCTATATAAGATTATATGTATGGTGAATATATATCCTTTCTCAAAATTACAATATATAGTTTAAATTACGATATATAGTTTTAAATTACGATATATAGTTTTATCCTTTTATAAAATACAATGAAAATTATACAAATTACTCCAGAAACAAAACAACAAGCTATACAAGAAACGATACAAGAACTCAACAAAGGACAATTAGTCATTTATCCTACAGAAACATGTTATGGCATTGCTGCAGATGCTACCAATGAAAACGCCATACAAACTCTATTGCAATATAAAAGAAAACGAACAGATAAACCTATTTCTATTGCAGTGGCAAACCAAAATATGGCAGAACAATATGTTCACATTAATCCCACTGCTCAAAACATTATTAAAAATTTCTTGCCTGGTCCTATAACTGTAGTTTGCAAGGGAAAACATAAAGTAGCACCTCATGTAGAATCTCCTATAGGAACATTAGGAATTCGCATTCCAGCATATCCCCTTATTCTTGAACTTATCGAAACATATAACAAACCCATTACAGCCACTTCTGCCAATGCCTCGTATAAAAAAACACCTTACTCTATCCAAGATATCTTAGACAACACCACAAAAAAACAGCAACAATATATTTCTCTTATACTAGATGCAGGCACACTTCCTAAACAAAAAACAAGTACTGTGATGGACACAACCTTAGAAGGAATACATATCCTACGCCAAGGAGACATTCAAGGAACTACGTTCCATTCGCACAACGAACAAGAAACTAAACAATTGGCAAAAAAAATTTTAGAAACAATAGAACCATATCTTGGCAATCAACTCATCATTATACAACTCCAAGGCGACCTAGGTGCTGGAAAAACATATTTTACAAAATATTTCTGTGAACATCTGCAAGTTCCACAACACGTCAATTCTCCGACATTTACTATTTGCAATGAATACCAAGGTACATACAAAACAAAAACTATTCCCATTTACCATATTGATGCCTATAGACTCTATGATCCCAATGAACTTCATGCACTTGGTGGTTCTACTTTATTTCAATCTCCGAATATTGTTCTTATAGAATGGGCTGGAAAAATCGCAGAGCAAATTCAACCCTATATAAAAACATCCTATCTCTTACAAATTTATATACAACACTATAAACCCACCGAACGCATCTTCACATACCTTTGTAATTCCAATCCATAACTACATCTACTATATATATCGTTATAATTCCAATCCATAAAAAAAGACAACAAACAAAAAATAAAATATACTTATTTTTTTTGCTTGTTGTCTTTTTTAAAGTCAAGTTATGCATGTCTATAAATACAATCACTATAATTTTCATGTCTTTTTAAAAACACACTATGCATGCTCTATAGACGAATCACCATAATTTTATATGCTCGAGAACGCAAGAGAAACATTATGACCGCCAAAACCAAAAGAGTTGGAAAGTGCATGGTGAATGGGAAATTCACGAGCTGTGTTGGGAATGTAGTCTAAGTCGCATTCTGGATCTGGTGTTTCTAAATTAATTGTAGGATGAGCCTTGCTATGGTAGATGCTAAGACAAGTGACAATAGCTTCGACCGCACCTGCTGCACCTACTAAATGACCTATCATAGATTTAGAAGAAGAAATCGCAAGTTTAGTTGCATGTTCTCCAAATGCCTTATGTATAGCAAGTGTTTCTATTCTATCATTATGGTATGTACTCGTTCCATGTGCATTGATATATTGTATTTGTTCAGGATTGAGTTGCGCATCTTGCAATGCTTTTGTCATAGCTAAAGTTGCATATTTTCCGTCTTCGTGGGGTTGTGTAATATGGAATGCATCTGATGTGCATGCAACGCCTTTGAGTTCTGCATAAATTTTTGCATTTCTTTGCAACGCATGTTTCCGTTCTTCTAAAATTAAAATGCCTGCACCTTCGCCCATTACAAACCCATCACGATTTTTATCAAAAGGACGTGAGGCCTTTTCTGGTTCATCATTTCTTTGTGACAGTGCTCGTACAGCACAGAATCCTGCAATGCCTAAATATGTGACAATTGCTTCTGACCCACCTGTGATTACAACATCTGCTTCCCCATATTGTATAGTTCGAAATGCTTGTGCAATAGCATGTGCACTAGAAGAACATGCTGAAGACGTCACAAAACTAGTTCCATTCAGTCCATATCGAATGGAAATTTCAGCTGCCATAGCATTTCCCATAAGTTTAGCTACAGCAAAGGGAGAAATCCGTCGACCGCCTTTTTCTTGGATAATACTAAATTGTGATTCCATTTCGTGGAGTCCACCAATACCTGTACCTAGAATTACTCCACATTTTGTAGGATCTTCTTGCTCAATATTGAATTGGGAATCTTGGATTGCTTCCTCTGTAGCCAATATAGCATATTGAGAGAAAATATCTAAACGTCGTACATCTTTTTTTTGAATGATTGGTTCTGGATCAAAGTTTTTAACTTCGCCTGCAATTTGACAAATTAAATCAGATGCATTAAATTTTGTAATTTTTGCAATGCCGCTCTTTCCTGTTAATAAATTTTCCCAAAGATCGGAAATTTTATTTCCTAAAGGCGATATAGTACCAATTCCTGTGACTACTACTCGTCGTTTTTCTACCATAATGTTTTCTCGTTATATGAAAAATTTTAATTTTTAATTTTTATTATCATGATCAAAATAATAATTTTTTTATTACAATCACTAATATATTACATTTTTTATTACAATCACTAATATATTACATTAATTATAATAAAAAAAAACTCTAATTATACTCTATAAAATGATAGTTTCCATTTTTAAGAGAATAATTAGAGTGAGTGATGATTATTATTTTTGTTTGCTAAAAATATATTCCACTGCATCCTGGAGATTTTTTAAATTTTCTGCATCTTCATCTGCAATGGTCATATCAAAAGCATCTTCACAATTGCTAATAATATCTAATATAGCTAAAGAATCTGCTCCAAGATCTTTAAAAGTGGAAGATACATCTATATTATCTTTGGAGATTCCGACAACTTCAGCAACGATATCAATGACTTTTGATTGAATTTCTTCTCGTACCACTATTTGTTCCTTTATAAAGGTTGCAATCTACGGGATATTTCAATTATTCCATTTTATCTTTTTTCTTTTCTTTTTTTTCTTTGATCTTGATCACTGGTTCGTCTTTATAATATCCACAGCGATCACAGACAGAATGAGCAGATATTGCTGCATTGCAATGAGAACAATATACAAAAGAAGGCGTAGGCAATGCATCGTGAGATCTTCTTTTACGTGTACGAGCGTTGGAATGTCTCCGTTTCGGAAGTGCCATCTTCAAATTTCCTTATTAAATTTAATAATGCTTAATTATATAAGCGTGATAACGAAATAATGTAATTATATAAAAAAATACTCTTTCCCTCTAATTTTAACAGTTTTTTAAAATTATGCAAGAAAATTTACGCTTTTTCTAGTATCTTTTTTTCATCCATGATAAAAATTTTATGCTAAAAATTTTTCTTGCAAAATTTTTTGCATTTTTTCTAAAGCAGAGTCCATGTTGTCCATTTTAGTTCCTTGACCTTGCGAAAAATCTGCTCTGTTAGGATTACCGCCTCCACCAAGAATAGGACCAATTTCTTTCATGAGTTGCCCGGCGTGGATACCAAGCTCTTTGGTGAGTTCAGGAGATACAAAGATTACGAAAAAGAGTTGTTCAGGCATTTGAGAAAGAATCATACCAGCTAATTTTTGTCCTGTTTGACGAACAGCATCTGCTAAGATTCGTAATTCTGCTCCAGGAATGTTTTCTACTTTAGCAGTAATGATTTTTCCTTTGCCCATGTCTTGAGCTTCTGCAACGATTTCTTTGGCTTGTTGTTGTATATTTTTTTGTATTTGGAGTGTTTCTTTTTTACGCAATTCTTTGATTTCTTCTTGCATAGCTATGATACGTGGCAGGATCTCTGTTTCATTGACTTTGAGTTGTGCTTTTATATCTTTTAATATTTTTTGTTGGTTTAGGATTTCTTCCACAGCTTTATCTCGCGTGGTGGCTTCGATTCGTCGTACGCCAGCTTGGATAGCACTTTCAGATAATATATGGAAATATCCTAGATCACCAGAATGGTCTGTATGTGTTCCCCCGCACAGTTCACTACTATAATCACCAATTTGAACTACTCGGACTATGTCACCATATTTTTCACCAAAAAGTGCTATAGCACCGTGTGCCTTGGCATCTTCCATGCTTTCTTGTGTTTTTTGGACTGTTGCATTGCGATAGATATATTCATTGACAAGACATTCCACTTGATAGAGTTCATCATCTGTAATTTTTCTAGGATGAGAAATGTCAAATCGTAATCTATCGGGTTCTACGATAGAACCTTGTTGTGCAACGTGGGAACCGAGAATTTTTCGCAATGCTGCATGGAGTAAGTGGGTAGCAGTGTGATTTGCCATGATTTTTTTTCTTCGTTGGCAATCTACTCGTGCTGTAACAACTTTTGGCATATTAGAAAGATCTTGTTTTTGAATCTCACCAAAATGTATGATAATATCACCAAATTTTTGTGTGTCCATGACTTGAAATTGGAAATTATCAGCAAAAATTATGCCTGTATCTCCTACTTGACCACCAGATTGTGCATAAAAGGGAGTTTGGTCTAAAATGAGTTTATTATGGTCAATAATTTTAACAAGTTTTGCAGAACTTTCCAACATATCATAGCCTAAAAATTTTGTAGCAGTGAATCCTTCCACATCTGAAATAGAAAGTAAATATTCGCCTGTTTTTCCTTTAGAACGAGCAATGTGTTCTGCTTGTGCTTCTTCCCAACCTTTTTCATCCATTTCTAAATTTTCATCTCGTGCCATTAATTCGACTAAATCTTTTGGAAAACCATCTTGTTGGTAAAGCCGATATGCTGTGTCTCCTGGAAATACTTTACCACCTTTTGCTTTAATGTCTTTGACAATGTCTTCAAAAAGACGAATCCCACGAGTGAGCATTTGTCCAAAAGCTTCTTCTTCTGTTCGAATCAACAATTGCAAATGTTCTGCACGTTGTTGAATTTCTGGGAAAACATTATCAAACATTTGAGCAACTACAGGAACAAGACGATAAATAAAAGGTTCTTCCATTCCTAAATATTGTCGTCCAAATCGTGCTGCTCTTCGTAAAATACGACGAAGTACATAACCGCGTCCTACGTTTCCAGGCAAGGCACCATCTGCAAAAGTGCTAGACAAGGCACGAATATGGTCAGCAATTACTCTAAAAGACACATCTTGTGGAGAATTAGTATTTTTATATATTTTGCCAGTAATTTTTTCTAACTCTTTGATAATGGGTGTGAAAATGTCAGTTTCATAGTTTGAATGTTTATTTTGCAAAACACTGACTATTCGTTCAAACCCCATGCCTGTGTCTACGTGTTTTGCAGGCAAAGGAACTAGAGATTGATCTTCTTGGCGATTGAATTGCATAAAAACAAGATTCCAAATTTCAATATACCTACCACAATCTCCATTTACTTGGCAAACATGTCCTGGAATATGACTCTTATCACAACAAACAGAACCTCTATCAATGTGAATTTCTGTACAAGGACCACAAGGACCTGTTTCTCCCATTTCCCAGAAATTTTCTTTTTTCCCAAATTCTAGAATATGGTCAGGATTGATATCTGTTTCTGATTCCCAAAATTGAAAAGCTTCTTTGTCGCTTTCCAATCCGTCTTTTGCATCACCACCAAACACTGTAGCCCACAATTTATCTTTAGGAATCTTCCAAACTGTGGTGAGCAGTTCCCAAGACCATGCAATGGCTTCTTTTTTAAAATAATCTCCAAAAGACCAGTTTCCTAACATTTCAAAAAAAGTATGGTGATAACTATCTCGTCCTACAACTTCTAAATCGTTGTGTTTTCCCGAAACACGAAGACATTTTTGTGTGTTAGCTACGCGACGGTAGGAACGTTTACCTGTTCCTAAAAACACATCTTTAAATTGATTCATCCCTGCATTTGTAAAAAGTAAAGTAGGATCATTTAATGCAATGATTGGTGCGGAGGGAACGATTTGATGATTTTTATTACGAAAAAATTCTAAAAAATCTGCACGAATCTCGGCAGAAGTCTTCATGTTGTCATCCTTAAAAAATCTGCACGAATCTCGGCAGAAGTCTTTGTATTATATTCTTAAAAAATCTGCACGAATCTCGACAGAAATGTTTATGTTATATTCTGCACGAATCTCGACAGAAGTATTAATGGTGTCATCTTAAAAAATCTGCACGAATCTCGGCAGAAATGTTTATGTTATATTCTGCACGAATCTCGACAGAAATCTTTGTATTATAATAATATAATATTTTTTAGTTATGAATTATTTTTAATAAAAAAATTTTATTTTTACATTGTTTCTGCAAAAATAATACCAAATTATTTTATATTTTTCAATGTTTTTTTAGAAACAAGTATAAAAAGTCACAATTTTTCTTTCTAGACAAATTATTTTTACAAAATATAATAAAAACAATTTTATAAAATATAATAAAGATAATTTTCATGTATAGAAGGAAATATTATGAATCATTTACAAGATAGACTTTGCCTAGTTTCTTGGGAAAAATGTTCTTCAGATCGTCCTGTAATTATTATTGTAAAGAGTGACATAGCGAATGATGATTTGCCTCATTGTTCAGCACTTTGTGTATCATGCAATACTCGTCCTTATCATTCTTATGGTCCTGTGGCACGCCAAGTGTTTTATTGTAGTCAACCACATAATTACACAGAAGTGCGTCGAGGTTTAGAAGGCGTTATGGAACTAGGACAAGTTCGATGCATTTCTCCTGGTGCATTGCAAACACAAACAGATAAAATTATCTTAGGTTGCGTTGCCACAATGACAGCAGGTACTAATAAAGAAATCATTCATAAAGTTTTGCAAAATTATGCAAAAGAATTTGGGAAACTCCCTGCTAATGGTTCTATGCGAATGCCTATTATAGGAACAGGAATGGCTAGTGATAATGAATCTAGTGACCAACAATTTCGTGATATTGTAGAAACAACGATTTCATATATTATTCCTTATATTTTTTCTGAAAATGAAAATGAATCAAGGAAATTATATCTCACACATCCTTTAGATTATGAATCAAAATTATTGTCAACTGTGATTGTGGAAAAAGCTATCTTGCTTTCTATTTTAGACAAATTAAATTTATCGATAGCAGACCCTAATTTAATATATGGATTTGGACAAGGAAATTCAAAAAAAACATGTTTTTTCAATGAAAGTACATTTTCACAGGCCATGGATTTATTTGACAAATCATTAAATGCACTTTTACAAGGTGATTCCATGGAATGCAAACGACAAGCAGCCAAGGCACTTCAATTAGATCCAGAATTAGAAAATATTCAACATTTTATCTACACTCTCGCATCAAAAGAAGATGGTTTAGTAGAAATGATTAGCCAAGAAGCTATTCGATTGGCTATGCAAGGGAAAATTAGAGAAGCTTGTTGCATCATTCAATCTTTACGTTCTATGAAACTTCGCAAATCAGATAAAATTTTGCTAGAATCTTTGAAAACATGTTATCAAGATTATTGTTGTTCTGCGTTAGAATCACGTCTTTTATATGAAAACTATATTGCCACAGAAGAACTATTAAAAAAATTTCGTCAAGGAAAAGCAATCCATGATACACAGAGGTTAAAAACGCATGAAATTTTATTAGAAAATAAAGAAATTTTCGATAAAATCGAACAAAAAATTCCAGAACGACTCATTGAAAATACATTTCATATTGTGATTCGAAAATTAATGGCAGATAAAATAGAACCTCATGGTGCAAAACGAGCATTAGATAATTTAACAGAGCTAGATGAGGAAAACAAGATTCAACTGACACCAGAAAATAAGGAAATCAAAATACAATTGCAAGAACTTGTTCGTAAGTTAGAGAATAATGAAGAACAAGAAACAATTCATGAACTTCAAAAGCAAGCCTTAGAAACGATGCTTACATTACTTCCTAAGCATGGTACATTACGATTAGAAGCAACACGTTATTATTTAAATCCAAAGCGAAATGATGTACGAGTCCATGTATTAACAAAACAAGATCTATTACAAGCATGGGACCATTTACAAATTGGATTCCAAGAAAATTCACGTGATTATGGGATTTTATCCTATATTGGTTTTATGATTTTATTGCAAGGACCAAAATATTTTTACCAAGCAGAAGAATTTTTCACTCTTTTTAGTAAATGGATTGAGTATGAAGTTTCTTTAGGAAAATATGGAATACGACCTTTGCAATTGCAAAATAAAAAAATAGATATTCCTATCCAAGATCCTTATACAATTACTGCCCAAGATTATTACTGCAAATACCAACAATGTACACAAGATTTTATTCAACTTATACAACTTTTACGACAACAAGAAAGTACAGCTGCTATTAGACAATATAAAAAAATCATACATTCTCTCGGTGAAATTGGTAGATATGACCTTGCTGTACTTTTCCAAGATTTATTAGGTGAAACTTGGGTGGCTCTACTTTGTTGTAACCAATCGAATTTAGGGTCTATTCCTCTTCCTTTTGGTGAAATTTCTTTAGAACTTCTTTTAAAAATTTATAAAAAAATCTTTTATTACATAAAATATCGTCGCTTAAGTGGAACATTATATAGAGATGCTATTCAAAATCTATTAGAAAAATTTCGTAAATCTATATTCCAATCTCAACAATTGCCAATTTAAAATTCATTGCAATATAAGATTCAACTTGCCAATATAAAATTAATTGCCAATATAAAATTAATTGCCAATGTTAAATTAACAATTGCCAATATAAAATTAATTGCCAATGTTAAATTAACAATTGCCAATTTAAAATTCATTGCCAATTTAAAAATTCATTGGCAAGTTGAAATTATACATTATTATAAAGATGTAAAAACCATTCTATAGTAAATAAAGCAAGAAGAAAAAGTAGAAGATATATATGATCCCAGGCTGGGTATTCTTCATCTTTATCTTTAATGTATTCTTTTTTAGGAATGACTTTTTGTAATTGTTCTTCGAATTGATGGGGTTTTAAGTACAATGCATTTGTTTGTTTAGAAAGTGTTTGCAAGTCTTTTTCTAAAAGTTCTGTATTTCCAGATTCTGCTTTAGGTGAAATGACTTGAAAGGAAGCTTGGAGTTCTTTATTATTTGGTGCTGTATAGTGGAGAGTGTATGTTCCAATTTGTGTGGCAAGGATCGTGCCTTCTAATGTTTCTCTGTCGTTTTCATTAGATATGAGTTGTTTTGTTTTTTCTTGATTGTCTGGGGTTGTGTATTGAATTTCAACACTTTGAGGTGGTGATTTTACTAATGGATTTCTATGTGTTAATGTGATATGGACTGTTTCTCCAATAGTATATTCTATATCGTCGCTTCGTAAGTTGTATTGTGCGTCTGACGTAGATAATTTTCCCATCCCTGTATATCGAATGACTTGACCCCAGAATCTGTAAAAATAGCGGTCTCCAATCAGATATCGCCATCTCCAACTAGAATCTAGAGCTGTAAAAAAAGTTCTTCCTTTTCCAAATAGTTGTGTCATCATAATAGGATGGTTTGTTTGTCTATGGGTTGCTAAGATTGTTGTACCAGGTTTTGTTTTTAATATAGGATATGCCCAATAAAATTCAACAATCCTTTTTTGTTCGCTTTCCCATAATTGTAGGTTTTCTTCATAGTCAGAAGAAAGTTTCATAATAGGATGTTGTTTTCCTTCTACTGTAAGTTTTAGATATTGTGGATATTTTGTTGGTTCTGCAACACCTCGAAATTCAATTTGAAAAGGCAAAAGATTAGCAAGAGGAGTATCCCAATATTCATTGGGGTTTGCTATCATTCCTGCTATAAAACTAAGTCCGCCACCTTCTTCTACAAATTGTACAATATTTTGTATATTATTAGGCCCTAATGTTGCAGAAGGCACGTCGCCTAATAATATACAATGGTATTCTTTGAGCTCTTCTTTACTAGGGAAACCATGAATTTCTGGTGCAGATTTTGACTTTTCTTGAGGAAATGTGGAATCTGCAGAATACAACCATGTGTTTGCTACTACAGTTTCATCTCTCACTAATGCGTTTTTTAAGTATCGATATTCCCACCTTGGCATGTTTTCTACATATAAAACTCGAATTTTTTCTTTGATGATTTTAATGTTTACTTGTTTATAATTATTTTGGTCTGTAAATTCACCTTCTTGTGTAGGAATAAAAATAGTAAGTGTGTATTCTTCGGGAAGTACAAATGTATGGTAAAGATCAAATCGTTGCGATGTTTCTTCTTCTTCTAATTGGACTGTTTCACTTCGCAATAGAGTATCACCCCATTTTAGATAAATAGGAACACTTTGTCCTTCAAATCCAATGTTTCGTATCTCTACTTGAAAACGAACTTTATCATCTACTAATGCTATTTCTGGTGCTTCTATGTTGATAATTTGGATGTCTTTTTTCTTTTCACTCGTTCCCATTCCAATAGTAGTGATAGGAATATCTTGTAAATTAGCTTGTTGTATAGCTTTTTGCAGTAGTTGTGTTTTTTCTCCTGTGTTGTGTTGCCCATCTGTTAATAAGTATATACCTGTAATGATCCTGCCATTGTATGTTTCTATAATTTTTACTAAATTTTGATAAATATTAGTACGTTGTCCTTGTGCTTTGAGTTCATTTATATTATCTATCGCTATCAAAGAATCTGAAAATTGATAATATTTAAGTTCGCATTCTTTTTCTAATTCTTTTAATCGAACAGATTGGCTAAGAAGTTCACGTATAATGTCAATTCGTATTTTGTCCTCTGTATCTGGCAAAAGCTGTTGCATAAAAGAAACTTCTGCAGGCTCTATGTAATTGTCTTTTGTGTTCATAGATAAAGACACATCTGTTAACACAAGCAACGTTGACTTTCGCGTTCGCAATGTTTCTTCACGCCAAATAGGGTCGCATAAAATAATAAGAAAAATCAAGAAAATTACGATACGAATGGTGCCTAAAAGTATTTTTAATCCTAGTTGTATATTTGTGTGTTTATAGCATTTGTATACATAAATAATGAAAAATACGGCAAATAAAGCAATAATCCATGGGGGAAGTGGCGTTTTCCATTCAAAATATATTCTTGTTTCTGTCATAAAGTATAACTTTCCATGGTGATAGGGAAGCAACAAGCTTCACTTAGGCTACTCACTCCGAGTTGTCATGCACCTGCTCTGGTATTCATGACTGATAGGAATGTTTCTGCAAGGGCAAGAAAAAGGAGAATCATTAAAATGAATTTCCAATATTCTGTACTTTTTATTTGTGGCGACACAGTACTTTCTTCTGTTGTTTGTTGAAATTGGACTCCTAAATTTTGGAAGTAATGTAAAAGTTGCGTTTTGGGAATAGAAGAAATATTGCCTTCTGTAGCATCTACATTGATCGCAATATATTCTTGTGTTTGGATTTTGTTTTTTTCTTCTAAAATTTGTGGTGGGATCGTTAAATTCAATGTATAAATGCCTGCTGTTGTTGTGTCATTATATGTCAGTTTATAGATAGTCCCTTTTTGTAATGTTTCCACGTATGGATTTGTTATGTCTTTATCAGGCGGTTTGATTTTGGCTTCTTGAATATAATGGTCATATATTTTAACAATAGGTGTGCGAACTTTTAAATTATTGTCCATGGAATGGATCATACCAAGGTAATAAATGATTTCATGAGATAAAATAACGAAAACATGACCATATTGGTCTGTATGGAGATTGTTCCAGGCATTGTCTAATGTAGTGGTAGATAAAATAATTTTTCCTTTACCATATTTTCGTTCTAAGAAAATAGGATGTTTGCTAGGTGTATTCAACGTTGCCAAAACAGTAGTATTCATGTCTTGTGTATCTACTTCTGTAGGATAAAATCGATAAACAAATACATTTTTTAAATCTTCCATTAACTTTTTATTGTCATGAAAATATCTCCAAATAGGATGGTCAATTACATTTGTAATATTGAAAGTTGTTTTTTGCCCTTCTTTCTCACTTCCCATAGTCTGGTTCTGAATTTGTGCTGGTAAAATTTCATGGGCTATTTTATATAAATATTGGTGGTACAAATCAGGTAAAATTTTATCGCCTAACCAAATATTTAATCCACCACCTTTTTGAACAAAAGTTTCTAGTTCTGCATACCTCTGTTCTGTAGCAAAATTTTGCACGTTAGCCAGTAAAACTACATCATAATCTGAAAAAGAAATGTCAGGTGTAAAATTTCCAATATTGATTTTCTTTGGTTTGATAATGGAATCTGACAAAGTACCTACTGCAGCCATAAAAAAATCTGTTTCCCCTTCAAATTTTCTATGAACAGAATCTGAGGGATCGCCATCCACCACGAGTAAGTTAATTTTATCTAAAACTTGAAAGCTTAAATGTCGCTTATTATCATGATTTAAACCATCAGCTGGAATTTCTATTGTAATAGAATGTTGACCAGCATGTGTAAAGGAAGGACTAAATACCACTTCTGTCTCTTTGTATGGTAATAAACTAACATATTCTGTTCCTTGTTTTTGTCCGTTAATATACATATTAACACTGAATTCATTATATGTTTTATCTCCGTAATTCTGTATAGTGGCAATAAATCGTCCATTCCCCTGCAATGCTAAAAGTCCACTAGACTCTAATTTTGTGATGCCTATATTTTGAGGATTGGAAACTTGGCAATCCATCAAAGTCATGGAAAGCGTTTTTTCTTTGAGTTGTTTTAGCTTATTTTGAAAAACAGAATTTTTCGCCACCTCTTCCCATGCATTTTTTTGAAAATCCGATAATATATATATATGTTGGTTATCATATCCAAATTCTTGATTCCATTCTAATAAAGTGTCCACAAAACAAAAGGGTTCTGTTCCCATATCTGTTATTTGTATTTCATCAATTTTTTGTGCAAAATTTTGTTTTTGTTTATCATTTGTAATACTACTAAATTTTATAAACGCTTCTGTTGTTTCATTAAAAGTCATCAAAGTAAATGTATCATGGATAGAGGCTTTTTCTAAAATTCCATGAGCATGTTTTTTTGCATTTTCTAAAGGTGTAATATTGGAAGATTGTAAGCTCATACTATAGGAAGTGTCCATGCATACAATGTAATTGTCTACTGTTTGCGTTATTTGCAAAAAGCGAGTGGCACGTGCCACAGGTCTTGCAAATAAAAGTATAAGAAAAAACACAATCAAAATCCGAAGAATCAATAAAAGCAAGTTTTCTAAAATAAAAGAACGTCGAGTCTGTTGATAGGCACGCAATAAAAATTGCATGGCTGCCCAACGGACTTTTTTATATCGTCTGCGAAATAAAATATGTAGAATAATAGGTATGGCAGTGGCTACGAGACCAAATAGAATATATGGATTAATAAAACTCATGAATGTTTCCTACTAGCGAATTCGATTAAAAATTTGACTAATAATAAAAAAGACAAAGGAAATCAACACAATCGTAGCACCTGTTGCTGTTCTTGCCCAAGGTTGTGCTGAAAGTATGAGACCAGAAATAGTCGAAACTAGCGACAAAAAGATAGCCCACCAAAACATAGTGCCAGCAGATTTTGCAACGTTGCGAGCCGTGGCTGCTGGAATAATCATTAATGCTGTGACAAGGAAAACACCGACTGCCCAAACAGAAAAAATAACGATAAGAGACAACAAAGCTGCAAAAATATATTGATAGCGTGCAACTTTTACTTTGTGAGCATGTGCCAATGTTGGATTTAAACCAATATACAACATTTTATTGTAGCTTACAATTTGAAATATAAGCAAACCAATAAATAACATAATTAAGGAATAAATATCACGATCTTGAATCGTAAGAATATCACCATATAAAAATTGTTGCATATTACGGGAGATCGATTGATTTCGACTTACAACAGCAAGTCCAAAAGCAATGACTGCAGAAAAAAATACACCAATAATAGTGTCGGAAGAAAGACGACTTTGCCTTTGCATATACATAATCACAAGTCCTACAAGAACAGCAAACAAAGGCATACTTGTATGTGGATGCACATTCAATAAAATACCTAAGGCAAGACCTGCAAATGCAGAATGACTAATAGCATCTGAAAAAAATGCCATGCGAAAGTTTACCACTTGCACACCCATCGCAGATACCATTGGTGCTAATAAAAGCAAAGCAACGAGTGCTTTTTGCATAAATTGTGACTGCATACAGTCCCAAGGAAAAATCGTAGGAATGATTTGATAAATAAAATGTAGACTATTCATTATGTTCTCTTAAAGGGGATGTTTCCGTGATTTTATTTTTTTCTAAACATGTACAGGTTGCACATCCTATATGGGGTAATTCATCCATAGGCATGGCTTCAATATTGATTAAACCACGATGTAAGCCAAAAAGTGCAGATAAATTATCATTAGTAAGCACCTCTTGGGGCGGTCCCTGTGCAATGACAGTCCGATTTAAACAAATCACATGCGTAGCATGGTGAGTGACAGTTGCTAAATCATGGCTCACCATCAACTGCGTAAAGCAATGTTTGGCACGCAATTTTTCTAACAATTCGCAAAAAATATGTTCTCCATGGATATCCACGCCTGCAGCAGGTTCATCTAAGACAAGCAGGTCTGGCTTTTGTTGCAATGCAAGTGCCAATAAAACACGTTGTAATTCACCACCTGATAAAACACCAATGGGACGCTGGTACAAATTTTCTGCATGGACACTTTCTAAAGAAGCCATGGCTCTTTCTTTATATATCTTTCGAGTACCCATCCATAAAGGGAAACGTTGAAAATCCATCAATAAAAACTCTAACACAGTCATAGGCAAGCCACGATCAAAATGAAGACGTTGCGGAACATATCCAATCTTTAACGACTTTGATTCAGGATTTGTATCAATGCTTCCGTCAAAAGGAATTTGTCCGAGAAGTGCTAACAATAAAGTTGTTTTGCCAGCACCATTGGGCCCAACAACTGCTGTAGAACCTTGTTTTGGTACGAACGCAGAAACTTGTTTTAATATTTCTACGCCACTTAATTTCACAGTGACATTCTTAAAATGAACAGTATAATTCATAATATTCCAATGTAAATAATTTACTATATAAATTTTATATATATAAATTTTCTTATCTATTCTTTTCCAATAGAATGATATTGTCTGAAATATGATTATATTTTTTGAAATATAATTATATTTCAAACATACAATTATCTTTTCTTATATAGATAGAAAGTTAAAACATATTATAAAAAAACTTTTTCAAAAAACAAACTTTTTTACAATGCCTTAGTAAAATACTATAGATTTTTTATATAAAAAATCTATATTTATGATATACTACAAAAAAATAACACAATATGAATCTATTAGGGATATAATATGGAAGATTTTCAAAATGAATTTTCTGGAAGCGTGATGTCTTTTGGTGAACATTTAGAAGAATTGCGTAGCAGATTATTCTCCTGTTTATTTGCTTTTGTAGGAACATTGATTGTCTGTTTTATAGACCAAAATTTTTATATGAGCATTGTGCTGGCACCTCACATTGCCACTATGGAAAAAATGAATTTAGCTACCACGATTCAAGTCTTAAAATACGAAGAATCCTTTTTTTGTCATTTTAAAGTTGCGATCATTGCATCTTTAATTATGACAACACCTTTTACTTTATTGCAAATCTGGGGTTTTATTGCAGAAGGATTGCATGAATCAGAAAAGAAATATTTGCGTTCATTTTTTCCATTTACTATTCTATTTTTTCTATGTGGTGTTTTGTTTGGATATTTTATACTCGTTCCTTTAGGATTACAATTTTTAGGAAGTTATGGAGAAAATATTCAAATAGGCATTACACTTTCCTCTTACATTTCTTTATTTTTTCTATTGACGTTTCTCTGCGGTCTTGTTTTTGAATTGCCATTATTTATGTTGTTGTTGAATCGCCTCCGTATTCTACGTTCAGAATATTTTATAAAAAATTGGCGATATGCTGTTTTGATTTCCTTTATTATAGCTGCTGTTTTAACGCCTCCTGATGTAGTCACCCAATTACTAATGGCTGGACCTATGATTTTTCTATATTTTTCTGGTATTTTCTTATGCCAAATTTTAGAAAGAAGCCAAGAAATTCGCCATTATTTTCTACAACAAACAAATGAAAGTAACATACATGTAAACAAAAATTATCAAAACGAAAACGTAGATCCTAACGAAAATTATCAAAACGAAAACGTAGATCCTAACGAATGTTATATACAGGAAAATGTAGAGTCTAACGAATATTATCAAAACGAAAATGTAGATCCTAACGAATGTTATATACAGGAAAATATAGAGTCTAACGAATATTATCAAAACGAAAATGTAGATCCTAACGAATATTATATACAGGAAAATGTAGAGTCTAACGAATATTATCAAAACGAAAATGTAGATCCTAACGGATGTTATAATGATGATGAAGTAGAGTCTAATGAATGTTATAATGATGATAAGGTAGAGCCTAACGAATGTTATAATGATGATGAAGTAGAGTCTAATGAATGTTATAATGATGATAAGGTAGAGCCTAATGAAAATGTGGTACCTAATACTAATTTATAGTTGCTTTATAGGATGTTCTACTTATTTACCAGAAAAAAATGCAGAATCCATAATAAATAATGTACAAAAAGAACAAGTTATCGTTGAATCTGATGATTGGCAAAAGATTTTAGAAGAAACAGATAAACAAGATGCAATTTTTAAAGAACCCCAGAAAATTAAAGAATGGATACAACGATATAGACAAGAAATTCTATGGAATGGCGGCAATGCTGATCTCTTATTTTTATATGGACGAATGCTAGGATTTTTACATCGTCCTGAAGATTCTGTTCTATTTTTTTATCGAGCACTAGACTTTGATAAAAATTCCATTTGGGCGTATTATGGATTAGGCATATACTATTTACAAAAACAAGCACATTTCCAAGCTACAACATATTTTAATAAATGCGAAGAACTCCATAAAAACTTTGCTCCTCTATACGAAGCTCGAGCAAAAATGACACAAAATAACCTTGCTCAAGCCATTTTTAATATGAAAAAAGCATGCAATATTTTACCTACACGAGCAAGCTATTGGCATAATCTAGGTAACCTTTATCTACAAGCCAAAGAAAAAGAAAAAGGCGAAGAATCATTATGCCAAGCCATGCAATTACAACCCCACAATATTTCTATACTCAAAGACTTAGCCCTGTTTTATCTTGTAGAAAAACAAAACACAAAAGCACTGCTCATTTTAGAAAAAATATTAAACATTTGTCCCCAAGAACAAAAAAAACAATGGGAAAATCTCATAGATTCTTTATAAAAAAATATGTAAATTTAATAGTGTAAACAAATAATAGAAAAATATATTTACTTTGATAGAAAAAAACAAATCATAAAAAAATATGTATGTTTGATAGAAAAAATAATAAATAGAAAGGATATGTATGTTTGATATAGAGCAAGCCATAGAATCTGTTCGTACAGGAATATATACTTGTATACTATTCCAAGAAAATACAATGATTGCTCAAAAAAAAGGATCTGGTATCCGCCCACTTTTAGAAATATATGAAGAATATAGTTCACAGATGCAGAACGGATGCATGGTAGATAAAATCACAGGGCGTGCAGCAGCATTTATCTTAAAACAAGGGAAAATTAAAAAAATCTATACATGTGTTCTAAGCCAAGGTGCCTATCATCTTCTCCAAGAGTCTAATATAGAAATTTACTATGACGTTTTAACAGACAATATACTCAATCGCCTAGGAACATCAATCTGTCCACTAGAAGAAGCAGTACAAAATATTCCTAATAACCAACCAGAACTTGCTCTTTCAGCAATCTATAATAAAATCGCTACCTTACAAAAAAAAAGTGTCTGACCGACAAGTACGGACACTTTCTCCTTCTACAAAAAAATATGGAACAATTTCCCTATTTTTCTACATTCGAGTCTGAATGTACTTGCCTATTTCTTCTTCTAATTCCTTATTTCTTCCATCAGGAATCCAAATAGCATGCATAGGATGTAAGGAACCATTTCTAGATATATCTTTTTCTTGAAAAACTTGTATTTGAAAAGCTTGTTCTGTATATTGTATAACAACTTTTGTTCTCGTTCCTCCTGCTCGATTTTTTTGCATTTTACACAACCATTCTGTTTGGATTTTGTTTTCCTCTACAACAATATTTGTATATTCGTAAAATTCTAATACATTTGTACAAATCATTGCAAAATTATTTATATTGGAAGAAAATGGAATCCAAGGAGGGGGAGTCGTTGCACAATAGCTTAAAAATAAAAAACATACAAGAAGCCATCTAGTCTTCATAACGAACTGCTCGAAAACCTACAGTTTCATCCCATTCATCTATAGAACGAGTGTAAACTTCACCGTAATAAAAAACAGAATATACTAAATTCTTATTTTTTTCATCTTTACTAGAAGTCCATAATTCAATGATAGTATTATAAGGATCCCAAATAGGATATTCCTTATCTGGCATCACATCATACAAAGCTTTTCCTGTTTTCCCTATTCTACCATTGCAATTTTTTCCATTTCTTGTTAAACAAGCTACTACTTCTTCTTTTGTAGGTAAACGCCAAAAATTTTGTTCTACACTTTCAATGTTTCTTCCATTTTTGCTAAGATGAGCACAAATTCTATTGGCAACACTCCAACTACAACCTTTTTTTAAAATTCCTGCTGTTGTAATTCTGGGCGACCAAATTAGACGTTTCCCATTGATTTCTTGCACATATATTTCTGAGTCTGCCTGTTTTTCTAAAGCCATTCTATGTATTACCCTTTCCATAGGATGAGAAGACACAAAAGCAAACGTTGCTAATGGCAAACCTATAAGTACAACATATGAAAATCTTTTATTTGGTAATTTTCCAAATAAAAAACAAAATCCAATAAATGGCAAAATACTTAAAATCACAAAATATTCTACAGGAAACTTTTGTATTTGGTTCATGCATATCGCCGTACACCTTAAAATAAAGTATCCTCCCAATACAATATAAATCAAGCCACCTAAAAATTTATAATATAGTGCAACTACAGAAAGAGAAATTGCCAAAATCATCCAAGGAATATATCGGATGAAAGCTCCTATAATATTCCATATAATATTATGATTTGTCCAACCTTCATGTAAATTTTCAATGCCTCCCCAAAATGCCCAAAAACAGGACAAACCAGTTGCTAATAAAATGGCAAGAAGACCAAAAATATGTCTCATAATAAATCCTTTATATGTTTGTATAATCCACAAAATAAATCTGCTTATACAATACCAAAATCCCATCAAAAATCAAATAAAACTCCTTTTTATTAATTATGTTATTTTTTTTATTTTTTATTTTGGTATAATATATTTTTTAATAAATTTTATTGATTATATAAAGGATTTATAAAGGATTTATTATGGAACAAATACTTTCCTATCTTCAAACAACATATTTTGGTAACACCATCCTTCAATACATTCTTACTCTTATCACAATTTTTATCACATTAATTCTTCGTTATATTCTTCACACGCATATTTATAAATATTTAGATCATTCATTGAGAGAGAGTAAACAAAAATTAGATTTTATCCAATCCTTTAAAAAACCAATTACACATATTACTTTTTTAATAGGTTTCATGATTGCAAGCCACATTTTGACTTGGCCTTCAGAAAATATCCAAAAATTTTTAACAGTATTTTTCCAAACAATGCTTACATTGGCAGTGGGAGTCTTGTGCATACGAAGCGTTAATCTTTTAAAGTTTTATTTTAAAAAGCATCCGGCTAAAACAAAACATAATGAACAATTGATACCATTGATTAGCAAAAGCTTAAAAATTTTTATTGCGATTATCGTGTTTGCAGCTATTTTACAAAATTTAGGCTATTCTATTTCTGGTCTTTTAGCAGGTCTAGGTATCGGTGGTATTGCCATTGCTCTGGCTGCTAAAGATTCACTTTCTAATTTATTTGGTTCTGTGACCATTTTTTTAGATAACCCATTTCAAATAGGTGATAGAATTAAAATCAATGAATACGAAGGATTTGTAGAATCTATTGGATTTCGAAGCACACAATTACGAACATTCCAAAAATCAGAAGTTTCTATTCCCAATAGTATATTGTCTAATGCTATCTTAAATAATTTTTCTAGAATGGAAATTCGACGCGTTAACTTAACATTACGACTCACATACGATACTCCACCAGAAAAAATCGAAGCCACAATACAAGCTGTGGAAGATATTTTCAACAAAACAGAAGGTGTAGATAAAAATACATATTTTATATATTTCGAGGACTTCAATACAAGCTCTATGGATATTGCTGTCACATACTATACAAATACTACAGAATGGAATAGTTACATCAAAATACGACAAGAAGTAAACTTGAAAATTTTAAAAGAATTAAAAAATCTAAATGTACGCTTTGCTTATCAAACAATGACATTGCATGTACATAAAAATACAGATAGTACTGACATTAGCATATAGGTGGTATGTACATTACAGAGCAAATTTAGTATATTATTCTTGAATATATTCTCTAATCTATATATAATACTATACCTAATATAATTAGTATTATATTTCATTTTATAGGAAAAATCATGCCTAAAATTTCTATTATCTTACCATGCTATAATGCAGGAGAATACTTGCATCGTAGCATACCTAGTTGTTTGAACCAAACATTAAAAGACATTGAAATAATTTGTATAAATGATGGATCTACAGACAATACTACAGAAATCTTGCAAGAATATGCAAATAAAGATAATAGAATTAAGATCATTACACAAAAAAATCAAGGTACATTAGTATCGAGAAAACGAGGTATGGAACACGCGATCGGCGAATATTGCATGTTCTTGGATCAAGATGATTCTTATGAACTCCAAGCATGCCAAGAACTATATCAATGGATAGAAGAACAAAAGGTAGATATGGTAGATTGTAGATACAATATTATAGAACAAGATAATACCGTGCATAATTGGCCTTTATCTTCCCTATCTTATCAAAAACTCAATAGTTTAGAGGCACTAGAAAAAATAGTAGATCATAGATCAAATTTTCATTCCGCAGTATTTATATGGAAAAAAATTCTTTCCTCCTATCTTTATAAAAAAGTAGCCTCTCATATCCCAGAAAAATATATGACTTCCCATGAAGATATCTTTATAGTATCCCTCTGTTTCTATTTTGCAAGAACATTCTATGCCATTGATAATATATACTATAACCATTATGAAGGTATTGGATTTTTCAAAGGACATTGCTTTTCTCAATTTCAAAAAGCAATGTCTTCCATCCAAACATTTCATTCCTATTTCATGGAGTTTGTAGAAAAACAAAAACCACCATTAAGTTTTAAAAAAAGTCTAAAAAAAATAATATATGCAATGATAGATATAGAGGGTATTAATATATGGAATCAACTTTGTCCGCCTGAAAGAAAAGAAGAAGGATTTTTGTTGATGTGGAATATATTATCTAAAGAAGCCATTGTAGGTAGATGGCTAGAAAATTACACATTCATT
>Ga0209407_1000395_pt1 | contig 57577 bp, 50 predicted proteins | sample AD_JPNHG3_MetaG_FD_184410 | JGI IMG/M metagenome (GOLD analysis project Ga0209407, IMG submission 184410) | Active sludge microbial communities of municipal wastewater-treating anaerobic digesters from Japan - AD_JPNHG3_MetaG (SPAdes) (version 2) | ecosystem: Engineered > Bioreactor > Anaerobic...
CTAGATGGCGCGGCAACTCAGGGCGGCCGGCGTCGTCCTCCGGGGTTGCGAGAAGGCCCGTGCGGTCGTCCCCGACATGGAGGCCGCAAGGGAGGAGGACTGGTACGCCGAATACCTCGATCTCACCCTGGCCGTCCGGGTTGTGGACAGTCTCGACGAAGCCGCCGCGCACATCGAGAAATACGGCTCCCTTCACACGGAATCCATCGTCACCCGGGATTACGCCAACTCGCAGAGGTTTCTCTCGGAGGTCAACTCCTCGACGGTCCTCGTGAACGCATCCACAAGGTTCAGCGACGGTTTCCAACTCGGTCTCGGCGCCGAGATCGGCATCAGCACGACGAAACTTCACGCCTTCGGGCCGATGGGCCTCGAGGAACTCACGACGACGAAGTTCATTGTCTATGGAAACGGACAGATCCGGACCTAAGTTACAGGGGCCAGGGTGTCGGGTACCGAGTACAGGGTGAAAACAGTTTTGAGTTTCGAGTGTTAAGCAGAACCGGATGGATCAGAAGTTGAGAAGTTCAGAAGGTAAGAAGATGAGAAATTGGGGAAATGAACCTTCAGCCTTTTGCCTTTAGCCTTACGCCATAAGCCATAAGCCTCCGCCCAGGAGGCCAATGGACCAGACGGACCAGATAGACAAAACAGACCAGATAGACGGTGAAAATGAAGTGGGGATTGATGGGGGGGACCTTCGACCCGATTCACATCGGGCATCTGAGGTGCGCTCAGGAAGTGCTCGAGATGTTTTCTCTCGACCGGGTCGTCTTCGTGCCCTCCGCAGTCCCGCCGCTCAAGGCGCACCAGGGCCTCACCGACTTCAAGCACCGGAAGACCATGGTGATGCTGGCGATCGAAGGGAACCGGCATTTTTCCTGTTCCGACATCGAGGAGAAGAGGGAGGGGAAGTCCTACACGATCGACACCGTCCGGTATTTCCAGGAAAAGCACGGGCCGGAGCTCCTGATCCACTTCATCCTCGGACAGGATGCCTTCCTGGAAATCCAGAAATGGAAAGACTGGCAGAGGCTCCTCACCCTCTGCCATTTCGTCATTATGACCGAGCCCGAGACGGAGCCCGAGGATCTCATGAGCGTTGCCCTGCCGACTGTTTTTACCGCCCGGTTCCGATTCAACAGGGCCGTCGACGGGTTCATCGGGCCGTCGGGTTACGCCCTGTTTTTCCGGAAGGTGACCCTCTTCGATGTCCACTCCACCGATATCCGCCGGCGGATCCGGGGAGGGATGTCCATACGGTATCTTGTTCCTGATACGGTCAGGAAGTATATCGGAGATCACATCCTCTACGCGGCTTCCTGATTCCCGCTGAGAGAGCACCAGAATCGAGGCGCGGCAGAGGTCCTGCCGCGCACCGCTGAAAGGAAGAGGCAATGGGGAAAGAATCCAAGGAAAAATTCGCAAGTCTGAGGCCCGGTATCGATCTGGAGAAGATGCACCGCCGGAACAGGGGATACCTGCCGGAACTCATCGGCATCGAGTGGCTCTCCCTGGGGCAGGGGAAAGTCACGGGTCGTGTGAAGATCCGCCAGGACCTCCTGGCGCCGAACGATTTTCTTCACGCCGCCTCGATCATCGGCCTTGCAGACACCGCCTGCGGGTACGGGGCCTTTACCCACCTGCCCGTAGGGGCGGAAAACTTCACCACCCTCGAAGTCAAGGCAAATTTCCTGAGCACGCTGCGCGAAGGGACGATGGCCTGCGAGGCCACCCTGGTCAGCGGGGGGCGCACCATCCAGGTGTGGGATGCCGTCGTGACCGATGAGGCCACCGGGCGAACCCTTGCCCTTTTTCGTTGCACGCAGATGATCCTGTGGCCGAGGGTCTGACCCCTCAGCGTGGCTCCGGCCGGCTCTGTCGATCGGCGCGTGCCGGAGGTCCATGACCATGGATGCACTGAAGAGCAGAGCCCGAAGTTTCGTTTACGCCTTCTCCGGCATCGTCAGCCTGCTGGTATCCCAGCCGAACGCGCGAATTCACGCCTTCGTCACCCTTGTCGTACTGGCCGCCGGTTTCTTCATCGGCCTTTCCCGGGTGGAGTGGTGTGTGATCGTGATCACCATCGCCGCCGTGTGGGCGGCCGAAGCCCTGAACACGTCCCTCGAGTTCCTTGCCGATGCGACCTCACCCGGCCTTCATCCCCTCGTGAAGAAGGCCAAGGATATCGCGGCGGGGGGCGTTCTCGTTGCCGCTGTGGCTTCCGTCATCGTGGGCGTGATCATCTTCGGTCCCCGCATTTTATCCCTCTTGATAAATTGAAGACGCCGTGTCATGGTTGACGGGAAGGGTCATTCGTGAACTGCGGTGCTTTTTCCGTTCCATTTTCGCATTTCGAATTCCCCCGTCCATTCCCCTCCGATCCCGGCGAGAAGTCCCGCTCGTCCAGTAAGGCTTCGGAGGAAGGAGGTCTCTATGCCGCTCAGGCAATGGAGGGAATTTCCGCACAGTCACCATGTGAAACATGTTACCATGATTCATTCCCCGGTGTACTGGACCCGGGAAATCGCCGCGGCGGCCCATGCCCCGGGGAAGGAACTCGCGAAGACGGTGATGGTGAGGCAGAACGGCCGCCTCGTGATGGCGGTTTTCCCCGCATCCTGCCGGGTCGATTTCAGGAAACTCCGGGAGGCCTTCGATGCCGGGAACGCCGGGCTTGCCTCGGAGGAGGATTTCAAGGACACGTTCCCGGGGTGCGAGCGCGGCGCCATGCCGCCCTTCGGAAATCTCCACGGGATCGATGTCGATGTGGCCGGTGTGCTTTCCACCCGGGGGAACATCGCTTTCAGCGCCGGTTTCCACACGGAACTCGTGAAGCTCGCCTATTCGGATTACGAGGGACCTGGGCAACCGAAACGGGCGGCCTTCACGGTGAGACAGGGATCGGGTCATGACGAAGTGCAGTCGCTGTGAAAGCCCCGTCGCCTCGAAGGTGATCAAGCTCTGTGTCGACTGTCTTCGTTCGTCCGCGGATCAGGCGGACATCGTCCACCTCCACGACCCGGACCGGCAGGCCTTCGGTCTTCCCCTTAGACCGCCGGCAAGCGGTGAGGGGAAAAGTTGTGTCCTCTGCGCCAATGCCTGCCGGATGGCACCGGGCGAGGAGGGATTTTGCGGCCTTCACCGAAATCTGGGGGGGCGCCTGGTGCCGGTCGCACCGAAGGGAAGTGCGCTGGCCTATGCCTACCGGGATTCTCTTCCCACGAACTGCTGTGCGGCCTGGTTCTGCGCCGGCTCGCGGGAGCGGGGGTGCAACCTCGCCGTCTTCTTCTACGGGTGCAACTTCGACTGCCTCTTCTGTCAGAACGCTTCCCACAAGGAGATCACCCGGGCGCCGGCCGTCCGGGAGGATGACATGGTCCGGGCGGCGCTCGCGGAGGATGTCCGATGCGTCTGTTACTTCGGGGGTTCCCCGGAGCCGCAGATGGCTTTCGCCCTCCGTGTCTCCGAACGCATCATCGAGGAGAGCGGCAACTCGAAGAGAATCTGCTGGGAGTGGAACGGCTGCGGGAATCCCGGGCTGGTGGAGCGGGCCGCCGGTCTGTCCGGGAAAAGCGGGGGTGTTGTGAAGTTCGACCTGAAGGCCCGAAACCCCGCCCTCGCCCTGGCCCTCTGCGGTGTAAAGAATGAACGGTCTTTTGAAAATTTCGTCCGGGTGGCGAAAGCTTTCCCCGGGAGGGATGTCCTCACGGCCACCACCCTCCTGGTTCCTTATTACGTGGATGCGATGGAAGTGGAGGCCATTGCACGCTTCATCGCCGCCATCAACCCCGCCATCCCCTACTCGCTTCTCATCTTTCATCCCGATTTCATGATGCAGGACCTGCCCGTCACCCCGAGGAGGCAGGTCGACGAATGCTACCGGGCGGCCCGTCGGCACCTCCGGAGAGTAAACATCGGGAACACCCACCTTCTCCGCTACGCCGAATGAACCCGTGTCCGGCCGGGTATTCGCCGAACACGGGAAAAGCCGCAATTGCAATTCCCGATGATTCGAGATCCTGTCAACAGGTCGTTCCGCATTCTCTTTTCAGGATGCCGCCTCACCGCCGATGATTTTGCGGAGAAACCGCCCCGTCATGGACCGCCCGGACCGGGCCACCTCCTCGGGCGTGCCTGCGGCGATGATCTCCCCGCCGCCCGGCCCGCCCTCGGGCCCGAGGTCGATGATATGGTCGGCACACTTGATCACGTCGAGGTTGTGTTCGATGACGACGACGGTGTGCCCCATGTCGACGAGCCTCCCCAGGACCGCCAGCAGCCTCTCCACGTCGGCGAAGTGGAGTCCGATTGTCGGCTCGTCGAGGATGTAAAGGGTCTTCCCGCTGCTCGGCTTGCCCAGTTCCCGCGCGAGCTTGATCCGCTGCGCCTCGCCGCCGGAGAGGGTGGTGGCGGACTGGCCGAGCTTGACGTACCCGAGACCCACGTCGTGGAGGAGCTGGAGCCTCGCCCGGACGGCGGGAATGTTCTCGAAGAAGGAGAGGGCCTGGCTGACGGTCATGTCCAGGACATCGGCGATGTTCATGCCCCGGTAGCGGATCTCCAGCGTCTCCGGGTTGAAGCGCCGCCCCCGGCAGCTGTCGCAGGTGATGTACACGTCGGGCAGGAAGTGCATTTCGATCCGGATCAGTCCGTTTCCCTCGCAGGCCTCGCAGCGCCCCCCCTTCACGTTGAAGCTGAAGCGCCCGGCCCGGTATCCCATCGTTCTGGATTCCGGAAGCTGTGCAAAGAGTTCGCGGATGTGAGCGAAGGCCCCCGTGTAGGTCACCGGGTTGGAGCGCGGGGTCCTGCCGATGGGCTGCTGGTTCATGATGACCGCGCGTTCGATTCCCCCCAGGTCCTTGACGTTTTTCACCTTTCCGATCCTCCCCCGGTACCGGTCGAGCCTGCGGGAGAGGACACGGTAGAGGGTCTCGATGACCAGGGTGCTTTTACCCGAGCCGGAAACGCCGGTCACGCAGGTGAAAAGCCCCGTGGGGATCCGTATGTCGATGTTCTTGAGGTTGTTTGCCGAAGCGCCCTCGAGGATGATGAAGCGGCGGGGGAGGGGCCTTCTTCGGCCGGGCGGCGGGATCGAAAGCCGACCCGACAGGTACTTTCCCGTGAGTGACACGTCGCTTGCGGCGATCTCCTCCGGGGTTCCGTGAAAGACGATCTCGCCGCCATCGAGCCCCGCACCTGGGCCCATGTCGATGATGTCGTCGGCGGCCGTCATCATTTCGGCGTCGTGCTCGACGACGAGCACGGTGTTGCCCATGTCCCTCAGGCGTTTCAGCGTTGAGATGAGCCTCCGGTTGTCTCTCGGGTGGAGGCCGATCGTCGGCTCGTCCAGCACGTAGAGAACGCCCGTCAGACCCGAACCGATCTGGGTGGCAAGCCGGATTCTCTGCCACTCTCCGCCGGAGAGGGTCCCCGAGGAACGCTCCAGGCTCAGGTAATCCATGCCCACGTCGAGGAGGAACCGGAGCCGTTGGCGGATTTCCTTCACGATCCGCTCCGAGATCGCCCGTTCCGGTTCCGTAAGCGGCAGGGTATCCACGAAGGCGGCGGCCTCCGCGATGGGCAGCCGACAGAGCTCGTGGATGTTTTTTCCGCCCACGGTGACGGCCAGGCTCTCCTTCTTCAGACGGGAGCCGCGGCATGAGGGGCATTCGCTCAGGTTGAGATAACGCTCGAGCTCGGCCCTCACGTCGCTCGATTCCGTTTCCAGGTATCGGCGGTTCAGGTTGTGGATGACGCCCTCGAAGGGTCGGGTGAAAAACTGGCGCTTCCCCCCGAAATCCGAGAAAAACCGGATCGCCTCGTCCCCCGACCCGTACAGGAGCACCCGGCGGATCTTTTCGGGCAAGTCCTTGTAGGGCCTGTTGATGTCGAAGGAGTAGTGGCGGGAGAGCGCCTCGAGCATCTGGTGAAAGTACATGGAGTTTCTTTTTTCCCAGGGGGCGATGGCGCCTTCCCGGACGGAAAGGCCCGGGTCCGGAACGACCAGATCCTCGTCAAAGAACATCTTCGACCCCAGCCCTCCGCACTCGGGGCAGGCCCCGTAGGGGCTGTTGAAGGAAAACATCCGCGGGGCGAGATCGGGGATGCCGATCCCGCAAACGGGGCAGGCGTATCGTTCGCTGAAGAGGAGTTCCTCGCCGCCCTTCACATCGATCCGGACCAGGCCCTCCGAGAGCTTCGACGCGATCTCCAGGGAATCCCGCAGGCGTTTCCGGAGACCTTCCCGGATGACGAGACGGTCGATGACGACATCGATGTCGTGACGCTTGTTCTTGTCCAGGGGGATATCGTCGGCAAGGTCGCGGACCTCCCCGTCGATCCGGACCCGGACGTAGCCCTCCTTCCGGAGCCTTCCCAGCTCTTTCTGGAATTCGCCCTTTCTTCCCCGGACGAGGGGCGACAGGATCGTGACACCGGTCTTCTCGGGCAGCGCCGTGACCCGGTCCATCATCATGTCGATCGTCTGGGACCGGATCTCCCGCCCGCAACCGGGGCAGTGAGGGACGCCGATCCGGGCGTACAGGAGCCTCAGGTAATCGTAGACCTCCGTGACGGTGCCGACGGTGGATCGGGGGTTGTGGCTTGCCGTTCTCTGCTCGATGGCGATGGCGGGGGAAAGGCCCTCGATCGATTCCACCTCGGGCTTGTCCATCTGCCCGATGAACTGCCTGGCGTAGGTGGAGAGGGACTCCACGTATCGCCGCTGGCCTTCGGCGTAAACCGTATCAAAGGCCAGGGAGGATTTGCCGGAACCGCTGACCCCTGTGATCACGACGAGCCGGTTCCGGGGGATGTCTATGTTGATGTTCTTGAGGTTGTGCTGGGACGCCCCTTTAATTCTGATCGTGTCCATCTGGTTTCCCGGACCTTGCCCCGGATAGCCGGGTCCCGAAGCCCGTCTTCTCTTTCCTAAGGCCTGGCGCCTGCCGGCTTGAGCCGGATCTCGATGTAGGACCGTTTCCGAAGCTCCGTCATCCATTCGCCGTATTTCTTTTCCGCCTTTTCCCGGCCGATGGCGTCTTCGATTTCGTTGCGCACGACGGGCAGGGGCTTCATCCCCCCGCCTCTCTTGTCGAGGATCTGGATGATGTGGAAACCCTGGGGGGACTCGATCACATCGCTCGTGTCGCCGATCTTCAGCTTGAAAGCCACTTCGTCGACGGCGGAGAGCATGGAGCCCTTCTCGACAAAACCCATGTCCCCGCTCATGCCCGCTCCCTCGCCGCGGGCATACTGGGCCGCCAGCTGTTCGAAGGGGACCCCCTCTTTCAGTTTCTTCAAAACGTCCTCGGCTTCGGCTTTCTTCAGGCTCCGGATGTCCGCCTCGGAGGCCGCCGGGGCCGGGATCATGATCTGACGGATCCTGACCGCCTCCTTGCCCTCATACTCATCGCGGTGATCGCGGTAGTAATTGCCGATCTCCTCGTTGCTCACGGCAATTTTCGACTGAATCTCCCTCCGGATGACCCGGCCCTTGATCATGTTGTTTCGGGTTGCCTCGCGGTATTCTTCGAAGCTCACACCATCTTTCTCGAGGCCCGCCTTGACGTCCTCGAGTTTCCATTTTCTCTTCGCCAGCAGATCGTTGATCGTTGCCGTGACCTCCTCGTCCTTCACGGTGATTCCCAGGCGCTTGGCCTCCTGCTTGAGAAGCGCCTCCTCGATCAAGTTGTTCAGCACGGGCAACTGGACTTCTTCACGGATCTTGTCTCTGGGAATGTCGGGATTGCTTGTTTCGACCCGCCGGACGAAGGCTTCGGACGCTGTGTTGAGTTCCTGCAGGGTGATCACGTCGTCATTTACGATGGCGACAATCCGGTCCGCCACTTCCGCGCCCGCGGGGAATGCGAAAAACATCCACACCGTAACGATCATCATCCATTTCGGTTTCTTTCTCATCCCTCTCTCCGATCCGGCCTCTCTGGTCCGTCTGGTCAATTGGCCTCCTGGGCGGAGGCTTATGGCTAAAGGCAAAAGGCTGAAGGCTCATTTCCCCGACGGCTCATCTTCCTGCCTTCCGAACCTTTCAACTTCAGATCTCCCGGGTCCCGTTCACCACTCGAAACGCGAAACCCGTCGCTGCGTTTACGCTTATTCCAGCCGGATCCGCCCCATGGCCTCCTCGTCGATCTCGACGACCGATGAGGCCCTCAGGGTCTCGAGCCAGTCGAGGAAAGCCGTTTCCTCCTTTTCTTCTCTCAAATCCTGTATCACCCGTTCACGGACGTCTTCGAAACGGCCCGTCCCCTTCCGCTCCCTCTTCAGCACCTTGAAGATGTGATAACCGTAAGGGCTTTTGATGACTCTGCTCGTCCGGCCGACGGGCAGGGCGAACACCTCCTTCTCGACGACCTCGGGAAGCATGCCCCGGCTGAAATACCCGATGTCGCCTCCCCGCTCCCGTTCGGGGCCGCTGGAAACATCCCGGGCGACTTTATCAAAATCCTCGCCGTTCTTCAATCGCTCCAGGGCCTTTTCCCTCTCGGCATCCTCCGTGACGATGATCTGCGCCAGGTGGACTCCTTCGTCCGTAACGTATCCCCGCCGGTTGGCCGCGTGGTACCGGCGGGCTTCATCGTCGGAGACCTCGACACGGGCATTGACTTCGGACTGGATGAGCTTTTCCAGGATCAGCCGCTTTTTCAGCTCCTCCGCCCAGGTGGTATAGTCCATCTTGCCCTCCCGGAAGGCCCCGTAGAAACTCTCGCCGGATTCGTAGTCTTTCTTGATCTCCTCGATCCTGCCGGCGAGTTCGCGGTCGCTGACGGTGATATGGAGCTTTCTCGCCTGCTGGAGCATGATCCGCCGGGCGATGAGGTCGTCGAGGATCTCGTGCTTCAGTCCTTCGATTTCGTCTTCGTCGAAGGCCGATCCCTGGCCGAAGGTTTCCATGTGGCGGCTGAAAACCCTTTCGAACTCGCGCTGGGTGATCTTTTCCCCGTTCACGGTCGCCACGCCCTTCCGAAAGGGTTCCGACAGCACGTCCCGGTAGAAGAAGGCAAGAAGCCCCACGAACACGGCGAAAACGACGAGGGCGTAGGGAAGCGGACCCCGCGGCCGCGGAGCGGTTATTTTTCTTATCAGGGCATCCCTGAGAGTCCCGAACAGGGCGAAAACCTCTTCCTTCCAGGTCTTCGCTCCGGCGGGTGTCTCCGGTGTTTTCGTCATGAGGCGGTGAGCTCCTCCAGAATGTTCTTCGCCTGCCGCAGGATGTCATCATCCTTGAGTCCCGGCAGTGTGAGGGAGAGCCTGTGATCCGGCGTGAGCCGGAGCCCCTTCATGCGCGTTTTCGAGAGATGAAGGATCCTCGCCGGGTCGATCGTGCTTTCCCGGTGGAAGGCGATGGCCAGGCCCTTCCCGTTGTAGTCCATCCGTTCACCCATGACCGCCTTCAGCCGGTTGCGGATGCCGATGACTTCGAGGAGGTTTTCGACCTGCGGCGGCACGAAACCGAAGCAGTCCGCGAGTTCCTCCCGGATGTCGTTTACGTCCTCATCGGTTGCCGCCATGGACAGCCGCTTGTAGGTCACGAGTCTGCGGTGCATGTCGGTGATGTACTCGTCGGGGATGAAGGCGGGAAGCCCCAGGTTGATCTCGGGGCGGACTTCTTCCTCTCTCAGCGGCTCTCCCTTCAGCTCGCGGACGGCTTTTTCCATGAGGGTGATGTACATCTCGTAACCCACGGCGGAGATGTGTCCCGACTGCGACATGCCCACGAGGTTCCCCGCGCCGCGGATCTCCAGGTCGTGGGAGGCGATCTGGAAACCCGATCCGGGATCGGTGAACTCCTTGATGATCTGGAGCCTTTTCTGGGCGTCCTTCGGCAGCGGGGCCCCCTTCGGGATCAGCAGGTAGGCCTGTGCCTCCTCGTTGGAACGTCCCACCCGGCCTCGCAGCTGGTAGAGCTGCGAGAGCCCGAAGCGATCCGCCCGGTTGATGATGATGGTGTTCGCCGTGGGGATGTCGAGCCCGGAACCGATGATGGTGGTGCTCACGAGGACGTCGTATTCCCGCCGCAGGAATCGGACCATGACGTCCTCGAGTTCCCGGCTCTTCATCTGTCCGTGGGCGACGGCAACCCTGCATTCGGGGACGAGCTTCCGGATCATGCCGGCCATCCGGTCGATGGATTGAACGCGGTCGTGGAGGAAGAAGACCTGGCCGCCGCGGCGGATCTCCCCTCGGATGGCGTCGATGATGACACCTTCGTCGAATTCGAGCACGTAGGTTTTGATGGACAGCCTCCCCTCAGGAGGCGTGTTGATGATGGAGAGGTCGCGGATGCCCACGAGCGACAGCTGGAGCGTCCTCGGGATGGGGGTGGCCGTGAGGGTGAGCACATCCACGAGGGTTCGGAGTTTCTTGAGTTTCTCCTTGTGGGTGACGCCGAAGCGCTGCTCCTCGTCGATGATCACGAGCCCGAGATCCTTGAAGGCCACGTCTGCTTGAAGGACCCGGTGCGTGCCGATGACGATGTCGACGTTCCCCTTCGCGAGGTCCTCGACGATGATCACGAGCCCGAGATCCTTGAAGGCCACGTCTGCTTGAAGGACCCGGTGCGTGCCGATGACGATGTCGACGTTCCCCTTCGCGAGGTCCTCGACGATCCGCTTCTGCTGTTCCCGTGTCCTGAAGCGGCTCAGGACCTCCACGCGTACGGGGTGGCGGGTCAGTCTCCTGAAGAACGTCTGGTAGTGCTGTTCCGCGAGGATCGTCGTGGGGACGAGCATGGCCACCTGTTTCCCTTCCATGACGGCCCGGAAGGCAGCCCGGATGGCCACCTCCGTCTTGCCGAATCCCGCATCGCCGCAGATCAGCCGGTCCATGGGTTTCGGCGAGCCCATGTCGAAGTGGATGTCCTCGATCGCTCTGGCCTGGTCCTGCGTCTCCTCGTACTCGAAGGCCGATGCGAATTCCTCGTAGTAGCGGTCGAGGGGGCCGTAGGCGTGGCCCTCCAGCACCCCGCGGGCGGCGTAAAGCGAGACGAGTTCCTCGGCGATCTCATGGACGGCCTTCTTCACCCTCCGTTTTGCCGTCTCCCAGGAGGTTCCGCCCAGCCGGTCGATCTTGGGTGCGTGCCCGTCGGGGCCGATGTAGCGCTGGATCATGTCGAGGCGGTGCACGGGGATGTAAAGGCGGTCACTGTTCTGATACTCGAGAAGGAGGAAGTCGTTTTCGATGTCCCCGACGTCCAGCCGCTTGAGTCCCTGATAGATGCCGATGCCGTGATCGGTGTGGACGACGAAGTCGCCCTCCCGGAGTTCGCCGAAAGACCGGAGAAAATAGCCTTCCCGTGCGGGCCGGGGCCTTCGCTGCCTCGTCTTTTTCCCGAAGATATCCTCCTCGCTGAAGACGACGAGCCTCAGTCCCGGGAAGAAAAACCCCCTGCCGATCCGCCCCTTTCTCAGGACAAGACCGCCACGCCCGCCATGCCGTGCAAGATCCCCGGCGAAGGCGTCCATCGCCTGCACGATCGGAAGCCCGTGGGCCTCCAGCAGGTGGGTCATCCGCTGGACATCCTCTTCGCCCGCGCACAGGAACTCGACGAGGTTCCCCTCGCCGATCCAGCCGCGGATCTTCTCGGCAACCGGCGCGAGAATGCTCTCCTCCCTGCTGATCACCGCAGCCCTGTCCCGGCCGATCCCGAGATCCGTTTCCGTGCGAAACCGGATGGCCGTCTCCCCCGGGGACGCGCCGTCGAGTTCGAGGCTTTCGATGGTAAGCCGCTGGCCGTCGCCGTGGGCGAATATGCTTTCCGTCTCCACATAGAGGCTTTCTTTTTCCGGGCAGTACTTCTCCTCTTCCTTCGCGCGCTTGATGAAGCGGTCCAGTTCCTCCTCGAGCCGGTCGCCGGCGCGTCGGAGCGAGAAGGGGTCGTCGAAGACGACGATGCACCGGGATCCGAGATATCCAAGGAAGGGATCGAGGCCCTGCGGTCCTCCGGGGTCGGTGTAGTACAGGGGAAGGAGCTGAGGGTTCACGGGACTTTCAGGGTCCCCCGAGACCATCTCCGCGAGGTAGTCACGGGCCGCGCGGGAGAGATCGAGTTCGTTCGCCCGGTCCCTCAGGTTCGAAAGCGCCCGCGCGCGTGCTTCGGCCGTCAGGATGAGTTCTCTCGCCGGTATAAGGGTGAATTCATCGAGTTCCCGGCCTGAGCGTTGCGAGGCGGCGTCGAACTCGCGGATCGATTCGATCTCGTCGCCGGCGAAGAGCATCCGGTAGGGTTTCGGGACGCCGGGTCGGAAGACGTCGATGACGTTTCCCCGAATGCTGAAGTCACCCTCCTCCTCGACGAGCGGAAGCCGCCGGTAGCCCCCGGAGACGAGCTTTTCGGCCAGGTGATCGCGATCCGGCGCGTCGCCGATAGAGATTTTTTCCACGAAAGACGTGAAAATACCCTTCGGGACGACCTTCTGGAGGATCGCGGCAAGGGGCGCCACGACGACGACGTCCTCACCGGCAGACAGCCGGTGAAGGGCCTCGGCGCGTCTGAGCTCCACGTCCCTTCGGGGCGCCAGAACGCCGGCGTCAAGGATATCCCGGGCCGGGAACAGGGATGTCCCGTTTCCACGGAAAAAGCCGATATCGCGGCAGAGGTCCCGGGCCTCCTCGGGTGTTGCGGAAACGACAAGCAGGGGCCTTTCGAGGATCTTCGAGAGAATGCTGATGAGGAGGGGTTTTGAGGAACCGCGAAGACCGCCCAGCCTCAGGTGGCCTTCGCCTTTTTGGATCCGTTCGAGGACCTCGTGAAGAGCGGGGTCCGTCAGAATATGTTCGAGCTTTTTTTCGCTGTTCACCGGATGAAATACACGTCTCCTTGCCGCAAATCATGAAATTTCGAGCATGCGGTCCAGGGCCTTCTTCGCCGGCGCGGCGATTGCTGCGGGCACCGTGATGACGTGCTTCATGCCCTCGAGGGCACTGCGGACATCCTCGAGGGTGATGGACCGCATGGTCTCGCAGGAAAGCCTCTCCGAGGCGAGAATGAAGGTCTTGCCCGGGTTTTGCTTCCGGAGCTGATGCATCACGCCTCTTTCAGTGCCGATGATGACTTCTTTCGCCTCGGTCTCCCGGCCGTAGCGGATGATTCCCGTGGTGCTGCCGACGAAGTCGGCGAGGGCCAGCACCTCCTCGGTGCACTCCGGGTGGGCGGCGAACACCGCGCCGGGATGCCGGGCCTTCACCGCCTTCACCTCCTCCGGCGTGACGTAGTGGTGGACGGGACAGAACCCCTTCCACGGGATGATCTCCTTGTCGGTGAAGCGGGCCGTGTAGCGGGCGAGGTTCCCGTCGGGAACCATGAGAATCTTCTTCGCGTCCCTGAGGGAGTTGACCACCCGGAGCGCGTTTGCCGAGGTGCAGATGATGTCGCTCTTCGCCTTCACGGCCGCCGAGGAGTTGATGTAGGTGACGACGGCGGCATCGGGGTACTGTCTTCGGGCCGCCTCCAGTTCCCTGGGGGTGATCGTGTCCGCCAGGGGGCATCCCGCCTCGAGCCGGGGCAGGAGGACCGTTTTCCCCGGGCAGAGGATGGCGGCGCTTTCCGCCATGAAGTGCACGCCCGCGAAGACGATGACGTCCGCCTCCGTCCGGGCGGCGCTCATGCTGAGGGCGAGGGAATCCCCCAGAAAGTCGGCGATGTCCTGGATTTCGTCGCGCTGGTAGTAATGGGCAAGGACAATGGCGTTTCTCCGCCGGACGAGACGTTTGATTTCCCTCTGGATTTCGGTCATGCCATTTCTCCGGCCCCGGTTTGATTCACGGCTCAAAATCAAAAACGCAAAACTGGAAACCTGCCTTCAGCCCTTCGCCCTTCGCCTTCAGCCATTATCCATTTGCTTTCAGCCCTTCGCCTTAAGCCATTTTTATAATATATTTCATGGGTGCCCTTTATTCAAGGGTAAAAGGGGTTACGGGTCGGGATCAGGGCAATATATTTTTCAATTATGTTGTCGGACGGGGGAATCTTGTATATAATCGCTTGCCGCCGAAAAACAACGAATGTTCCTTCGGCAAACCATGCGCGTCTTCCAGAGGAAAATCCGATGGATACCGTTACCCTAAGCAGGATTCAATTCGCCATGACGGCGGGTTTCCACTTCATTTTCGTCCCCCTCACCCTGGGTCTTTCCCTGCTCGTTGCCTGGATGGAGACGCTTTATGTCCGGACGGGGGACGAACTCTATCTCCGGATGACGAAATTCTGGGGAAAGCTCTTCCTGATCAACTTCGTCGTGGGTGTCGTGACGGGGATTACCCTGGAGTTTCAGTTCGGAATGAACTGGGCGGAATACTCCAAGTACGTCGGGGACATCTTCGGCGTGCCTCTGGCCATCGAAGCCACGGTGGCCTTCTTCCTCGAGTCGGTCTTCATCGGCCTGTGGATCTTCGGATGGGACCGTGTCTCCAAGAAGGTCCATTGCCTGTCGATCTGGATTGTGGCCCTCGCGGGGAACCTCTCGGCGCTCTGGATCCTGATCGCCAACGGTTGGATGCAGCATCCCGTGGGTTACGTGCTCCGCAACGGCCGCGCGGAGATGGTTGATTTCTGGGCCGTCCTGACGAACAGTTACGGGTGGCTTAAGTTCGGCCACACCATCGTCGCGGGTTACGTTGTCGGTGCCTTTTTCGTAATGGCCGTATCGGCATACCATATCCTCCGAAAACAGCACCTGGCCTTCTTCAAGCGCTCTTTCCGGATGGCCGCTACCTTCGCTCTTGCGAGCGCCGTCCTTGTCGTCGTCATCGGGGATTTCCACGGCGCCGAGGCGGGAAGGGTCCAGCCGGCGAAGCTTGCCGCCATGGAGGCCCTGTGGGACACCCGGGAGGGGGTTCCTTTCTACCTGATCCTGATCCCGGATACGAAAAATGAGCGCAACTCCGTCGAGGCGTTCGGCATCCCCAAGATAGTGAGTTTCCTGGCCTACAGGGACTGGGATGCCGAACTCAAGGGTCTCAAGGAATTCCCGGAGAAGGACCGGCCCCCCGTCATGCCGGTCTTCGTCAGTTTCAGGGTTATGGTCGGGCTGGGGTTCCTTTTCATCGGCCTCGCCTTCGTGGCCTGGTACCTCGCGAGAAAGGACCGACTGGAGTCCAGCCCGCTCTTTCTCCGGATCATGCTCTACGCCGTCCCGCTTCCCTACATCGCGGCACAGCTGGGATGGATCGTGGCGGAGATGGGGCGCCAGCCCTGGATCGTCTACGGGGTCCTGCGGACGTCGGAGGGTGTTTCGAGAAGCATCGAGCCCTCGCAGGTCATGGCCTCGCTCGTCGGGTTCGGTTTTTTCTACAGCTTCCTCGGTATCCTGGACATTTACCTCCTGGCCAGATTCGCCGGAAAGGGGCCTGATGACACGGGTGTGGCATATTAGGGAGGGTTGACATGGAGTATCAGATCACCTGGTTCGTGCTGTGGGGTATTCTCTGGACCGCCTATTTCATGACCGACGGTTTCGACCTCGGCGTGGGGATGCTCTACAACCTTCTCGGGAAGGATGACACTGAAAAAAGGGCGATCATCCGCAGCATCGGCCCCGTCTGGGACGGCAACGAGGTCTGGCTTGTCACGGCGGGGGGCGCCACCTTTGCGGCTTTTCCCGCCACCTACGCCCTCATGTTCAGCTACCTCTACTCGGCCCTCCTGATCATCCTCTTCGGGCTCATCATCCGGGGGGTCGCTCTCGAGTTCCGGGGAAAGATCGAGAGCGCGGGATGGAAAAGAAGCTGGGACGCGGCCATCTTCGCCGGAAGCTTTGTTCCGGCGTTTCTCTTCGGTGTGGCTTTCGGCAATATCTTCCAGGGTCTCCCCATGGATGCCCGGGGCTATCACGGCAGCCTCTTCTCGCTCTTGAACCCCTACGGGCTTCTGACGGGTGCCCTTTTCGTCCTTCTTTTCTCCGTTCACGGCGGCCTGTGGCTCGCTCTGCGGACCGGGGGCGAGTTGAGTAAAAAAGCGGCTTCGACGGCCGCGCAGGCGTGGCGGGCCCTTGCGCTTGTCGCCGTCATTTTTCTCATTTACACGGCCTTTGCGACTCGGCTCTATGACAACTTCCTGCGAAGCCCCCTCTGGTTCATTGTGCCGGCTGCAGCCGTCTGCGGCCTCATCGCCGCGCGTTTTTTCCTGGCAAGGTCGGACGCCTCCAGGGCCTTTCTCGCCTCCTGCATCGCCATCGTGACGGTGACGCTGACGGGGATTGTCGGCCTCTACCCGAACCTGGTCCCGTCGAGTCTCGACCCGGCATTCAGCTTGACGGCCTTCAATTCCTCTTCCAGCATCTACACCCTTCGCATCATGACCGTTGTGGCGGTCATTTTCGTTCCCATCGTGATCGCCTACCAGGCCTGGGTGTACCGTGTCTTCCGTCATGGCGTCACAACAAATGGACCGGCGGTTGAAGGATATTGAGGGAATGTCCGTCGTCTTTCACATTGAAGAATTCGTGTTTTTGACGGAAAGCCCCTTCATGAGCGAATCACCCTTCAGAAGTTTCACCGTCTGTGGAAGGGAGGACCTATGATCAGCGTCGATAAAGCCCTTGAACAAATACTGGCTGTCATCAACCCTCTGCGGTGCGAAAGGGTGGCCATCCTCGAGGCCCTCGGGCGGGTTCTGGGGGAGGATGTCGTCTCGAACCGCGACATCCCGTCACTTGCCAATTCGGCCATGGACGGCTATGCCCTGAGGTCTGAGGATACCCTGGGCGCATCAAGAGAAAAGCCCGCTGTCCTTGCCGTGATTGACGATGTGCCGGCGGGCAGAATTTCGAAAAAGACCGTCGGGCCCGGCCAGGCCGTGAGGATCATGACGGGCGCGCCGATTCCCGCGGGTGCCGATGCCGTCATTCGTGTCGAGGACACGCAGAAGGACGGGGACCGCGTCCGGGTCTTTGCTTCCGCGGAGAAGGGGATCGACATACGGCCGGCCGGCGAGGACGTGAAGAGGGGGGAACTCGTCATCCCGAAGGGGAAGGTCATCCGGCCGGCGGAGGTGGGGATGCTTGCCGCGCTCAACCGCCGCGATATCGCCGTTTACGAGAGGCCGAAGGTGGCCGTCCTTTCCACGGGCGACGAACTGGTGGACATCGGCGGGGAGCTTGTCCCGGGAAAGATCATGAACTCGAACAGCTACTCCCTTGCCGCCCTGGTGACCGACTGCGGGGCCGTACCGCTTCGCCTCGGTATCGCCCGCGACAGGCGCGAGGATCTCCTGTCCAAGTTCGAGGCGGCCGGGGGCGCCGATCTCATCGTCACCTCCGGCGGTGTCTCCGTGGGCGACTACGACCTCGTCAAACATGTCATGGGGGAGCTGGGTGCGATGCATTTCTGGTCCGTCGCCATGCGGCCGGGAAAGCCTCTCGCCTTCGGCGCGATCGGGGGTGTTCCGGTTTTCGGACTTCCGGGAAACCCCGTATCCGTCATGGTCTCCTTCGAGCAGTTCGTCCGCCCGGCCATCCTCAAAATGTCGGGCTGCACGAGTCTCTTCAGGCCTGTCGTGAAGGCCGTCCTGATGGAAGACCTCCACAAGGATACCGCCTTGAGGCATTTCCTGCGGGCCGTCGTGGAGCTGAGGGAAGGGAGGTACTACGCCGTGACAACGGGCGGGCAGGGTTCGGGGATCCTGAAGTCCATGGTCATGGCCAACGGCCTGATCATTTTCCCCGAGGATGCGAGGTCTTTCAGGGCGGGTGACGAGGTCACCGTCCGGCTCCTCGACCGGTCCTTCGAGACGGCATCATAGGTCCGGTGTCTCCGTCCGTAACGGCGTATCAACAGAAAGGCCGATGATTTCATCGGCCTTTTTTCGAACTCTCCGGCGGTGTTCTGACCTTCCGCTTCACTTCCCCTGATGGTTCGTCATCTCGCCGCCGGCCGAAATTTGGGGAGGGACACCGTTTCGGTCACGTCGTCCCACACCACTTCCACGGGCATGTCACAGGACACCGCGGAGGGATCGCACCCCACGATGTTCGTCACGAGGTGGGGGCCCTCTTCCAGCGCCACCAGGGCCACGACGTAAGGAAGGTCCCCCCGGAAAGCCGGGTCGAAAGCCACGCGATAAACCGTGTAGGAATAGACGGTCCCCCGGCCGGAAGCCCTGACCAATTCCGTCTTCCCCGACAGGCAATGAGGACAGAGAAAAGCCGGCGGCCAGCGAAGATGTCCGCATTCGCCGCATTTCTGGATCCTGAGTTCGTGTTCCCGGCATCCCTCCCAGAAAGCCGCTGTATCCGCGTTGATCTTCGGCAAAGGTTTCCTGGATGTCATTTTTATCCCCTCTTCAGGATGTAGCAAGCGTGGCTTTGCAGGATCCCGCCGTTGTCACTGCACAGGATGATCTCCGGCTTTTTGTTGCCCGTCTTGGGGCCGAGCTGCCTCTCGCCGCAACGGCCCATCAGCTGCATGACGCCCTCGGTCAGGGGAGTCAGACCCATGTAGTAGGCTTCAGAAAGCTGTCCCCCGGAGGTGTTGACCGGCATCCGGCCCCCGGGCCCGATGGTCCCTCCCTGGAGCCAGTCCTTCCCTTCGCCGGGCTTGAAAAATCCGTAGTCCTGGAGGGTGATCTCGACGGTGTAGGTGAAACAGTCGTAGATTTCGCAGGCGTCGATATCGTCGAGGGTGATCCCGGCCATGCGGAGAGCCGTTTCCCCGGCCCGGCGTGCGCCGGTGGGGCCGGCCAGGTGGCGGGCCGGGGCGATGTCGGCGGCGGGGTTATACATCCCCAGGCCCATGATCGTCACGGGCGGATGGCGCAGGTCCCGGGCCCGTTCCAGTGTGGTGAGAATGCAGGCCCGGCCGCCGTCGGTCAAAAGGCAATTGTCGGCCGTCCGAAAAGGCTCGACGATCCAGGGCGAACGGTCATAGTCCGCTTCGGTCATGGTCCGGCCGTACATCGCGGCCCGGGGGTTCAGGTTGGCCCATTTGCGCTGCCCGACGGCGATCTGCTTCCAGGTGTCGGGGCCCGTATGGAACTCGTGCATGGCCCGGCGGGCCGCCAGAGCGTACCCCCCTGTGGCGCCGAAGTGACCGAAGACGGCGTCCTCGGCGTTCAAGTTCGCAAGCAGCTGCATCATGCTGTTCCCCGAACGGCCGCAGTCACCGTAGGAGAGCAGCACATGACGACATAACCCGGCTTCCAGCACGCCAACTGCGTGCATGAGGTGACTCCTGGATCAGTTGGCGTCCTGGGCCAGAAAGACGGGCGAGATGCCCAGGTGTTGTGCCACCAGGTAAGGCGTGACGTCCGTTTCCCCTGTGGAGGGGGGCAAGTGACGATAACAGATCAGGCCGTCCACATCCTCCTTTTTCAACCCGGCATCCGAAATGGCGTTGGCGCAAGCCTCCAGGTGAAAGCTGAGGATCGTCCGACCGGGGACGACGCCCTGGGGGGTGTAGCCGACGCCGACGATGGCATACTTGTCCTTCAGGCTCATCGATGGTTCCTCCGTATGGTTTCGATTTCTCTGTGGCTGCGGCTTTTCATTCTAATACAAATCACAAAAAAAGAAACTCTGATCTTCACGGTCGGGTCGGTCGGATCGGCTTCCATCTCCTCGTCGCGGCGGGGCCATGCCCCGGCTGCCGCGGCCCTTGCGGACCGTTTTTCGAAGGAAAGGGTTTCGGCCCGCCTTCCCCGGTTTCTCCTTCAAATGCAGGCGCACGAATCGCCCCGTGTCGCTGTGTTCCGAGTTCGGGGATCTAACCGACGAGGCCCAGCAGCCTCTCCGCATTCTTGCAGAGGATCATTTCTTTGGTTTCGTTGCCGTACGGAAGGGCGTATACCCTGTCGATCAGCCCCCGGATGTCGGCGACCCCCGGCCAGTCGCTGCCGAAGACGAAACGGTCTCCGTATTGTTCGAGCCTCGGGAAAAATTTCGGCAGGTGCCTTGTGGCGATCCCGGCGATACCGATGTGCATGTTCGGGTATTTCGAGACGAGCCAGGCGGCCCTGTCGTACCAGAAGGTCCGTCCCCCGTGTTCCATGACGATGTTGAGATCGGGGAAATCGTCGGCAACCTCATCCAGCAGCAGCGGGTCCGCGTACTTGATCCGGGTGCCGTGAAATATGGATGTGCCCGTGTGAAACATGATGGGCATCCCCAGGGACTGAAGATACTCGTAGAAAGGATACAGCGCCCGATCATTGGGGTAGAAGTGCTGGTAGGAAGGAAGCAGCTTGAAGCCCTTCATGCGGAGTTTTTCCACCGCGTGTCTCGCCTGTTCCTCATAGGGTCTCCTGTCGCTGAAATCCAGGCAGCCGAAGGGGATAAGCTCCTCATGCCCTTCGCAGAATTGAGACACGAATTCATTAGTCACCATCGCCGACGCCTTGGGGGCATATTCGGCGAGCACAACAGACCGGTCGATGCCGTGGGATTTCAAAAAGGCCACGGCCCCCTGCGGTGTGATGCTTTCAGCGAAGTTTTCCGCATAGTGGGGATTGTTCTTTTTGAAAAACTCCATGACCCAGGGCAGAAACTGATCCTGCGTTCCGATGTGAATATGGAAATCGATGACTCTCATGTCAACCCGCCTCCCGGCCGCCATTATTGCACAGCCTTCCCAAATGTCAAAGAGGATCCTCTTTGACATGGAGAGAAAAGGCAGGATCCGTCATGGCCCTGCCTCTTTTCGAAAGGCTTTATGAAAATTAAAGCTTGAATCCCCCGTTTTGTAAACGGGGATGATAAGTTTTTCCTGCCGCAGGCAGGAGGGGATAGTCTATACGGGCAGCATGGTGCTGCGCGGGACAAGCCACGCGGTCTGTGACACGAAGTATCATCTGGTGTGGGCGCCCAAGTATCGCAAGTGGATTTTGCGGGGCGATCTTCAGGTGCGGGTGGAGGAGATCTTCGACGAGATCGCATGGAGTCTTGGATTTGTGATCGAGGCGCTGGAGGTCAGTGTCGATCATGTTCATGTTTTCTCGTCTTTTCCTCCGCGGTATAGCATGGCCCGGATGGTGGGGATGCTCAAGAGCATCAGTGCCGGCGGGATTTTTCGGGAACACCCGGAGGTCAGAAAGCATCTTTGGGGCGGTGAGTTTTGGGAAGACGGATATTTTGTTCGCACCGCGCGGGGATAAGGTCAACGGCCGACATCATCAGAAGATACATTTGAGCATCACCGCAAACACCAGGCATCACCCGAGCAATCAGAATCGTTTTAGATGCCCCGCCTTGTAGGCGGGGTAACTCACACAGAATCAAGAAAAGAAAAACCCCGCCGTTTTTACTCAAGCGGGGTTTTCATCGTCAGTCCATTACAACCTCGGTCAAGGTCAAAGGATTGAGCTATTTAAAGCGTTGATTTCATGGAGGTTTCCCTATCACGATTCTTGGCGGGTATCTACAACAGAGAAAGTCGGTTATTTTGTTACCCTTTCGGAGAGCAACCATGCGCACCTGCCTTGAACGGGAGGGTCGCCTTGAGGGGTGCAAATTCGGGGGGCGACCTGTTATTCGGGGAAGATTTAGAAACATCACTATGGATGACCTTGACATTCCTCAGTCTCTTCGATATCTTGCAAAAAGCGGAAGTGCCAAGGTCACTGGTGGGCCTCCTGGACTTCAAATCCAGTGCGGGGCGCTAGAACCGTCCCGGGTGGGTTCGATTCCCATGCACTTCCGCCAATTATTTCCATAACTTACTCATCCCGCCAGAGAACTCCTTTTCCCGGCCGATTCGCGAAAAGGGCACAATTGTGCCCGATTGTGCCCGTAAATCTTCGTCGGGCGATGTCTTCCTCTGGAGGTAGCTGAAGAGCCTCCTCGATGCCTCCCTGCGGTCCTTCTCGTTCACGATGTTGTAGCGGTCGACGAGATCTCGATCCGCAAGGGCCATCGCTACCTGACCGTGGTGCTCAACTACGAAACCGGCCGCGTCCTCTACGTCGGCAAGGGCCGCAGAGCCAAGACCCTGATGCATCTCTTCAACCGCCTCAGCACCGGGCAGCGAAAGGGCATTGAAGCCGTTGCCATGGATATGTGGGACCCTTACATCAAGGCCGTTAAAAAAAACTGCCCCAGGCCAAAATCGTCTTCGATCTGTTCCACGTCGTGGCCGCCTTTGGCCGTGTCATCGACAGGGTGCGAAACAGCGAGTATCGCAAAGCCTGCAAAGAGCACAAGGCGGTTTATAAAGGCGCCCGGTATCTGCTGCTCAAAAACCGGCGTAACCTCCGGCGCCGAAGCCACCGGCAACAACTCAAAGAACTGCTGGCGCTCAACGAGGTCATCAACACCGTGATGATCCTCAAAGACAAGCTCCGACAGCTCTGGAGCTATCGTTCACGAACCTGGGCGGCCAAGGCAATCGACAAGTGGTGTGCCCTGGCCCGATCCCTCAAACAGAAATCTCTGACGGCCTTTGCCCGGATGCTGCAGAGATATCGCTATGGGATCCTCAACCACTGCGACTACCCCATCCACACCGGGAAGCTGGAGGGGGTCAACAACAAGATCAAGGTCATCAAGCGAAAAGCCTACGGCTTTCATGACCTGCGGTACTTCACACTGAAAATCTACCAGGCTTTCGCCAACTAAATTGGAGATGATCCTGTTTGCATAACTGTAACCTCAGTCTTTCCCCTAATCAAATACTACCCCCTGCTGTATTTTACGAAGTAAACCGCTCCCCCTTTTTCCCTGTGGTAAAAGAAAGGCCTTCTTTGTAGGAAGGCCTTTCTTAAAGGAGGGAACGATATGTCGTGGCGTTCCTAACTGCAGGAAATTTGGTTTGGCAGGACAAAAATCTTTTTGAACCGAGTTCGTTGTACTATTATATAATTTTGGAATGATAGACTTATACTTTTCAGAGAATGCCGACTCCGCAAAAATACCAAATACGGCCACGAAATATTTAATGACAACCTGACCCCTTTCACATAGTCCAGCCCTTCTGATATATCCCTTCAAGCAAGTTGACACTGCCCTTTAAAATTGTGGAACTCAGCTCTGATCATTTGCATTATTTCCCATGGTAAATTGGCTTCCTCTTTTCGAGAAAGGCAGCGACTGCTTCTCTAAAATCTTCTGTACACATAAGCGACGCTCCGTATTTTATTTCGAGGGCGTACTTTTCCTTCAGTTGAGCATTTTCGTTTCTATTAATTGCGGCCTTAAGTTCCTTAATAGCCAATGGTGGTAGTTCCGCAATACGTTTGGCGACACCTATCGCCGATTCAAGAAGTTGATTCTCAGGAACAACTTTCAGAACTGCACCATATTGCTTCATCTGTTCCGCAGTAATTACATCTCCTGTAAATGCCATATATCTGTGCAGGTGTTGTGGTAAGATTCGCGAAAGGAAACAAGCGGCACCAACGATGCCTACCTTGATTTCTGGCATGCTGAATTTTGCATTCTCTGAGGCAATAATAACATCACAGCAGGATACCAATGCACATCCAGTACCTACAGCCAAACCATTAACCGCACCGATAAAAGGCACCAGGCATTCATACAAGCTACGAACACAGTCACTAGCAACCCCTGCATAATCTATTAGAATGTTACCGGTAGTAAACTTCGTAAATTCCGCAACATCATTCCCAAAAGAGAAATTCTTTCCTTCTGCCCTAAGAATGACAACCCGTATCTCGCGTCTTTCGCTAATTGACTGAATTGCGTTTCTTAATTCTTGGTACACCTGCAAATTGAGAGAATTAATAGGTGGTCTGTTCAGAGTCAGAATGCCAATACTATTTTCGACTTTTAATGATATAAAATCCATTTTTTCACCTATACCTATTAAAGTTTCAGAAAAGAAGATGTATACAAAGCCTTCCAAGGGTATTTTCTTCATCACCGCATGTTTTAATTGTAAGAGGCAACATTTCTATGCGCAGATGCTCCCCAAGGGCCTCACTCAGAGTCCATACCTCATCCTTTGATCATCGTCCGGATATTTATTCACCCTCGACTAACTCTATTAATACACCGAAGGCGGAGCTTGGATGTATAAAGATAAAAGACGCTTTTTCACCTTTTATGGGTATTTTCTTATCTTTGAGACCAATCTCAACTACCTCTTCGGGAATAAACCTCACTCCTTTGGCTTTTAGGCGTTTCACCATTTCCTTTAAATTCTTCACCTTGAAGGCAAAATGATTTAAACCTTCTCCTTTTGCCTTGATAAACTTGGCAACAACACTTTCAGGGTCAGTAGCTTGAATAAATTGTAGTTGGGTCCCATCAATTACCTGAGACCGTACCTTCACTTTTTGTCCCGGTACGGTCCATCCATATTCGAACTCCATACCGAACAATTCTTTAAAACGCGCAGCAGCCTGATTAACATCTTTAACGGCTATCACGATTTCTTCGATCGCTTCAATTTTTGGCTCTTCCATGCTTTATCCTCCCCGAGGGCGTTTCACATCACGACATTAATCTGTAGAACTCTAAAAATTCACTTTATCCATCCCCTTCAAGCCCAGTATTTTTCTTGCTTCATCAGCCGACGCCGGCTCTATGCCTAATTCTCTTGCAATCCTTATAATTTTAGCTACCTGCTCGGCATTACTCTTGGCCATTTTCCCCTTCTCCAGATAGAGATTATCCTCGAGACCTACACGACAATTGCCTCCGAGTAGCAACGATTGAGTGCAGATGCTAAACTGCGCTCGTCCCGCTACACAGACGGAAAATTCAAAATCACCAATCAATTTTTTTGCATAATCTACGAGGAAAAGAAGGTTTTCTGGACTCGGGGTGATCCCACCAAGGACACCCATAACAAACTGGATATAGACTGGTTTTTTCACCTGACCCTTCTCAATCATGAATGCAATATTGTTGATCATGCCCGAGTCATAGACTTCAAATTCCGGTTTTGTGCCATTTTCGGTGAATATGCGGGCAAAGTCCTTCATAGACTTGAAGGTATTCGGAAAGATGAAATCTTCAGTCATTTTTAGGTATTTTTCTTCCCACTCAAACTTGAATTCTTTATATCTATCCAGCGCGTGAAAAAGGGCAAAATTGACGGAACCCGCATTAAAAGATGCCAACTCCGGTTTGAATGTGGCAACTGGAACGAGGCGCTGTTCAGCCGTCATACCAAGTCCGCCACCGCTTGTAATACAAATCACCATGTTGCATTTGTTCTTTATCCGTGTAATGGCTTCTTTAAAAAGATTGATATCGGAGATGGGCTGACCTGTCTCAGGATTGCGAACATGGATATGGCAGACTGCTGCACCCGCCTCATAAGAACGAACCGCCTCATCGGCAATCTCCTGAGGACTGATTGGTAAATATTTTGACATGCTGGGTGTATGAATGCTGCCACTGATCGCCGCAGTAATAACCACTCTGTCTTTCATATCCAAACTCCTTTCATGCAACCCCTCCCGAAGTCTTCAAACTGCGACAGGGGCTAACACAACGCATGATTTTGGTTCATCTCTTAGACGTTTTCTTATTTGTCTGCGCACATATCTCGAATAACATTTTTTCGTACCTTCCCTGTTGCCGTCTTGGGTATTTCTTTGACAATCTCAACTTTCTTAGGCACTTTGTAGCCGGCAAGGTTGGCTTTGCAGAACTTAATAAGTCCATCCGGATCTATGGTCTTCCCCGGCTTCGGAACCACAAAAGCGGCAACTATCTCAATCCATTTTGGATCAGGAAGTCCCACTACCGCGACTTCGTGAACATCGGGATAGTTGTAGATACACTTTTCCACCTCGATGCTGGGCACATTTTCGCCACCTGTTTTAATCATGTCCTTTTTCCGATCTTCAAACCAGATGTACCCCTGCTCATCCATCCGGGCCAAGTCTCCGCTATGGAGCCAACCGTACTTGAAGGTTTCTTTTGTCTTCTCTTCGTCCTTGAAGTACCCCTTCATTGTGTGGCCGCCTTTGTAAACAATCTCGCCGATTTCACCAGGGGGGAGGATTTTCCCATCTTCATCCATAATGGCCATCTCGACATTCAGGACAGCTTTGCCTACCGAACCTTCTTTAGTAAGATGCTCTTCGGGATTCAGGATCGTAGCCACGGGCGACATCTCTGTCTGTCCGAAATAGATTTCAAATCCTCTTTTTGGTTTGAACCTCTCCATAAAGACCTTCAACTCTTTTTGACTTACTGGTGCCATCGCATAAACGCACATCCTCAGCGTCTTCAAGTTGTACTTATCGAAATCGGGAACAGCGAGCATAGCGCGGTACTGTGCCGGTAAACCGAATGTGAAGGTCACTTTTTCCTCCTGGATCGTTTCGAGCATCTTTATAGGATCGAAACCCGGCATAATAATCTGCGTTGCACCAAGATAAATGTGTGGTCCTGTAAAGCAATGAACCTGGGCGCAGTGAAAGAGTGGCATTGTAACTGTTGCTATATCATCGAACCTCAGTTCACCATCTACAATCGAACTTACGTACTGTGATATTAGACCTCGATGGGTTTGCATGACGCCTTTCGGCAACGCCTCTGTACCACTTGTGTAGGCAAGTTGGGCGATATCCTCGCTATCCACTTCTATAAGGGGTTCCTCAACGGATTTTTCTTTCGCCATGAACGTCTCGAAATCGATCATCCCGTCAGGTGTTTTCCCGCTTCCAGCTGAATCGATATGGATGTAGTGTTTTACATTCTTCATCTCACCCATCACGCTTTTCATCGCGCCGTAGAATTTATCTTCCACGATAAAAACCTTTGACTCAGAGTGGTTGACGATGAAACTGACTTCGGCACCCTTGAGCATCAGGTTCATGGGAACCATTGTAATACCCGCCTTAGCAAGCCCATACCAGACATAAAGAAATTCGATACTGTTGCTTGACATCAGCGTCACTTTGTCGCCCGGCTTAATTCCCATTTTCATGATGGCATGAGCAAAACGATTAACCTCTTCATTTAATTCCTTGTATGTCATCCGTTTAGCACCAGAGATTAGGGCTATTTTATTCGGGTATCTCACGGTACTGCGCTGCAGGCAGCTACCCACCGTATCCAAAGTTGAATATTTTGGTAAGCCAACCATAAAGAACCTCCTTATTTTATTTTGAAAAACGTCCCGACATAACTAATTGTTTGTTTATCTTTCTCTGTCTCTAACTTTTAACCTTTTACGGGTCTAAAGTATTGAATGTCCAAAATACTTCCAATCCTCTTATCTTTCGGCTTTAGAACAGCCTCTACCTTCATACCGATCTTTACGTCATCCGGTTTCACCTCATCAAGGCGCACCATGAGACCACCATCACTTTTATCCAATTTGACAATGGCCAGCATCCAGGGATCCTTAATACGCTTCCCGTCAGTAGAAAAATAGGACACGGCAAAGGTCTGGATAGTTCCCTTGTCGCTCACCTCGACCCATTCCACATCATCGATGAAACACTCCTCGCAGAAAATTCTCGGAGGCATCATGGTATATCCGCATTTTTTGCATTTCGTTGCTATGAATTTCCCATTATCTTTCAGTTCCGTGAGAAACTTCGACCCCGCCAAACCAACTGAGTAGACATAAGGAATCTGGATTTCTGCTGCTATTGTGATCGGTTTTACATCCTTGCTCATTATTTTATCTCCTTTCTCAATTATTATTTAATCTCTTCCAATGATCATGGCTGCGCTATACTGGTACATACCACCCCAACCGTTAGCTATAGCGGTATTCACTTCCTTGGGAACTTGACAGGCACCCGCTTCTCTCTTAATCATTTTATAGCACCAGCATAATCTTGACATACCAGCTGCAATAGGATTCCCTTCCCCTTGGAGACCGCCCGAAGCATTGACTGGTAGTTTTCCTTCTTTAAGTGAGATGCCTTCGTCGATCATGCGTCCTGCGCCGCCCTCTTCGCAAAGACCAAAGGCTTCGCAATGCTGCATCTCTTTATATGTGAAGGGGTCATAGAGTTCAGCATAGTCAATCTCAGCTCTGGGATTTTTTATTCCGGCCATGTCATAAGCCTGCTTGGCTGCAAGATATGCGTAATCAAGTCTTCCCAAATCATCGAGCCTTCGCCCAATGAAATAGCAGGAATTCGCGCCGCGTCCTACCCCTCTGACCCATATGGGATCATCAGTGATTTCCCGCGCCACATCCTCTGAAGCAAATATAATGGCTCTCGCGCCATCTGTAACAGGACTCGTATCGAGAAGTTTTACCGGCCAAGATATATAAGGCGAGTTAAGTACGTCTCCCACTGTGATTTTCATTGGCATCTGCGCGTACGGATTGCTTAATGCATTACCGCGGTTCTTCACAGATACCTTTGCCATCTGAACCTCTGTAAGACCATATTTATAGAGGTACCGACGGGCCTCTAAACCACACTGCAAAGGCACGTTAAGGCCCATGGGCTTAATATAGACTTCGTCATAAACTGTATTGAATACGGCCTGAGGCGAGAGATTCTCAGACATTTTTTCATAGGCGATAACCATGACGACATCGTAAAGTCCTGACGCTACATGGGTGTATCCCAAGATCGGCAGTGATACTGCTGTACTCCCACTCGTACTATTCATCATCATGGGTTTCATAAGACCGCCACAACCCTCGACTGCCAGTTTTGCAGAATTATGAATCCCGCAAAATGCATCGACGGCATTTCCCAGCACAACTGCATTAATGGCATCGCGCGTTAATCCGGCATTGTCCAAGGCGTCTTTAGTAACCTCAAATATCATCTCATTGAGAGTCTCTTCTTTGCGTCGAGCAAATTTCTGCATTCCCACACCGACGATTGCTACTTTTCTTGACATTTTTCATAACCTCCTCATCGGGTTTCACTATCATTACCATCTGCTGAGTACGACTACGCCACCACAGTAAGTTGGCATTCCACCCCAACCTTGGGCAACGGCAATTTCAGCACCGGGCACCTGAAAATCCCCAGCCTCACCCCTGATTTGATAAGCTGCGTTTGCGGCTCTGATAAGGCCGGAAGTTCCCACAGCATTTCCTTCACCAAGGATGCCACCAGATGGATTCACAGGGAGAGATCCTCCTAGCTCTGTTACTCCTTCATCAATTAATTTTCCCGCCTCACCATCGCCACAAAAACCGAGTGCTTCGTAATACTTCAATTCTTTATACGCATAGACGTCGTAGAGCTCTGCTACATCGACTTCCTTTGCTGGATGTTTGATACCGGCCATGTGATAGGCATGCTGAGCTGCTGCACGGATATATGGACTTGATGATAAATCTCGGCTCTCGATGTAACTTGTACCCGAACACCAGCCGACACCCGTGATCCAGACTGGTTTATCAGTAAATCTTTTTGCCACTTCTTCTGAGGCAAGGACTAAGACACAGGCAGCGTCAGTCATACGGGCGACTTCCAGACGCTTGATGGGCCAGGAAAGTACTTCAGAATTCTGGATGTCTTTGATTGAAATCTTTTTAGCGTTTCTTACCCTTGGATTTTTAAGGGCGTTTTTATAATTTTTTGCTGCTATCTTGACCGTCTGCTCCTCTGTTATCCCGTAACGAGTCATATAGGCCCTAGCTTCCATCGCGGCTAAAGCATATTCGAGACCCGATACTGGCACTGTGTTGCACACAGGACGGTTAAAAACGGGATCCAGAGAAGCTAAGATAATTTTTTGAAATGCATCTTCTTTTTCCCGCCGTTCTGATGCCTTCTGAACAGAGCCCACCACCACAATATCGCTTGGCTTAGACATGACCTCCATGTATCCTGCGCAAATACCGTAAATGCCGTCTTCCCCGAGTCTCAAATCACAGGGCTTCATGACACCTCCGATTGAATCAAGGGTATACTGATTGGAAAGACTTCTGCCTTCTAGAAAATCGTAGGATGTCGTAAAGGCGCTTCCGATATCGTCCCGTGAAATTCCGGCATCTGTCAACGCACTTCTGGTTGCCTGGAAAAGCAACTCTTTATGCGACAGATCTTCCCTCTCTTCCAGGTTCGTTAGCCCTATCCCGATGATTGCGACTCTTCTTCCCATTTCATGCTCCTTTCCGTGGATTTAACTCTCAGTACCTACCTCTTACTTTTTTTATCATCTCAACTTTTCAAAAGTTCACGTGCTACTGTTAACCGCCTAATTTCAGATGTGCCGGCTCCAATTTCATAAAGTTTCGAATCCCTATAAAACCTGTTGACGGGATATTCGAGCATATAGCCATAACCCCCATGTATTTGCACTGCATCGGAGGAAATCTTCGTCGCTGTCTCAGCGGCGAACAAAATAGCGGCTGCCGCAATTTTATGTACTTCTGTTCCCTTACCCCCACGCGCTGTTTTATCTGCCATAATCGCCGCTTTATGTGTCATAAGGCGTGCGGCTTCAATGCCCGCATACATATCCGCAAGTTTTCCCTGAATGAGCTGAAAACTGCAAATGGGCTTGCCAAACTGTACACGTTCCTGAGAATACTTAAGTGCTAGATCGAACGCTCCTTGAGCAATTCCCACACATTCAGCTGCAAAAAATGCCCTCTCAACGTCGAGCCCATTCATCATCACCGAGATACCCTGTCCTTCTCCCTGCACCCTGTTCTCTGCCGGGATCATGCAATCCTGGAAAACCAGCTCGCCCGTGGGTGATCCGCGGTTCCCCATTTTTCTTAATTTCTTCGATACTGAAAAACCTGGAAACCCTTTTTCAAGAATAAAGGCCGTAATCCCCTTCGGTCCCTTTGTTTTATCCGTTTTCGTATACAGAACCGCGGTATCGGCAATGGGGCCATTTGTGATAAAAGTTTTTGTCCCGTTAACAACGTAATAGTCGCCCTTGCGAATTGCCGTTGTCTGAATGCCTACTGCATCGGAGCCGGCACCGGGTTCTGTTAGAGCAAGGGCGCCGATTTTTTCACCTGTGCAAAGAGATGGCAGATATTTGGCCTGTTGCTCGGGCGAGGCGTTTCTAGCAATATTATCAGCACAAAGCGTCGCATGTGCACCCCATGAAACGCCAATTGCTGGGCTGATGCGGCAAATTTCTTCCATGACAATTGTTGCTGAAAGAAGGCCTGCCTCTGCACCACCGTACTTCGTAGGAATATTTATACCCATAATGCCAAGGTCGCTTAGCTTACTCCAGAGATCGGGCGGAAATTGATCTTTTTCATCCATCTCTTCCGCAATAGGTTCAATTTCCTTCACCATGAATTTATAGATGGTGTCTTTCAGTATTAATTGCTCTTCACTCAGTTCAAAATTCATTTAACCTCCTCCTGTTCACTTTTTCGGAGCATCATGATTGTCCATAATCCTTGTTGCGTAACTTCGTTTCTTTGATTCACCAGACTTATTTCAAAAGTCACCACGCCACGATCTTCCTTTTTAGTTTCTTTTTTTGAAACTACTTTGACTTTCGTGGTTACCGTGTCACCTATAAAGTTTGGGCCGAGGAACCTCCAAGAAGTGATTTCCAAGAATGCGAAGGTTGTCCCTTCAATTAGCCCTGAACGACCAACCAAGCCTGAAACAAAAGCAAGGCCCAGCAGGCCGTGTGCAATTCTCTGTTTAAAAGGGGTTTTCCTTGAGAATTCTACATCTGTATGTAGCTGATTGAAATCCGCCGATACACCTGCAAAATTAGTTATGTCTGTCTCGGTAATAGTGCGACTGACGGTGTCGTATTCGTCACCTACTTCAAATTCCTCAAAATATCTGCCTGGGGGTCTGTATACCATGGCTTCATACTCCTCATGGTTCTGTTTGAATTGTGTTAGAAGAAAAAAGAAGGGTGCTCTATATATGGGCACAAGTGCACCCCATGTGCCATGATTGGAATGATGAGTCAGTTGATTTAATAAAGGAGCTTTTAAAAAATGAACTAATGATGTAACTTGATGAAGTGCAATTGGAAAAATCAGGATGGTTTAAAAAAAGATCCCTCTATTTTTTGAATCAAAAGATAAACAGACAGACATTTATTTATTCAGAGGTTGTCACGTAATATTACAACCATTCAGCAGGAATATAGTTAATCAAAGATAATATTATTGAAAATCACAAAACATCTAATGTGTTGGGTGCATGTAATGAAATATTCCACTCTCTGTAACAGGTTGTTACATCGGGGATTACTTCAATATCCTGTTCAGCCTAGGTCTCGAAATCCCCAGCACACATGCAGCTTTTGATCGGTTTTGTCCGCAACGTTTTAAAATATTTTCGCTGTACATCCTAACAATGTCATCAAGTTTTACTTCTTCAAGATCATTAAGTTTTGAAATAAAAGATCGCTCTTTATTATTTGATAATTCAATAGACAGGTCAGAACTATCTATTATACTAGCATCACATAGAAGAACGGCTCTCTCTATAACGTTTCTCAATTCCCTGATGTTACCCGGCCATTCATAGTTCACTAATATTTGATATACGTCTTTCGTGCAACCTGTGACATTTTTATTTAATATACAACTGAATTCTCTGATGTAGTAATCAACCAGCAAGGAAATATCTTCCTTTCTCTGCCGTAATGGTGGCAAAGATATGGAAACAACATTCAGTCGATAATAAAGATCCTCTCTGAATTTTTCATTTTTAACTTCATGCAATAAGTCTTTATTTGTCGCCGCAATTATTCTCACATCGACTTCGATGTCCTCTGTGCCTCCAACCCGCTGAAAGGTTCTGTTCTCTATACACCTTAGCAGTTTTGCCTGTATTTTTTGATCGATCTCTCCAATTTCATCCAGAAAAATTGTTCCTTTATCTGCCTCTTCAAAAAATCCTTTTTTTGGTTTGACGGCGCCCGTGAAGGCACCTTTCTCATGGCCGAACAATTCACTTTCAATAACACCTGGTGCAAGGGAAGAACAATTCACTGTAATGAGCCGGCGATCCGATCGTGGACTGTTATAATGAATGGCATTCGCTATAAGTTCCTTTCCTGTTCCGCTTTCCCCGAGGATGAGAACATTTGCAGTACTTTTTCCCGAAACGCGTTTCGCTATACCTATTACCTTATGCATTGATTGGTTGTTGGTTATGATATTGTTAAAATTATATTTCTGCTTGTTTGCGGCCCGGATTTGATTGACTTCGGCCATTATATTTCTGGATTCAAGGCACCTCGAAATAATGATTTTTAACTCCTCTATATCAAAAGGTTTTGCAACGTAATCATAAGCTCCTAATTTGATCGCTTCTACTGCTCCTTTTATACCACTGAATGCTGTCATCATAATAACGATAGTTGTGTTTTCATCCGCATCCAGTTCCTTGATCTTCTGAAGCACTTTCATTCCATCTATGTCGGGCAACCTGACATCCAGAATAACGACGTCTGGTTTCAGTTTCTTGAATCCATCGATTGCATCTTTGCCCCTGCTAGCTTTAAATATCTTGTACTCGTTATTAGATAAAGCTTCACCAAGAGAATCTAAAAATAACTCTTCATCATCAACAATTAAAATTTTTGCTCTCATAGACCTTCTCTTTGATATCTTTTTCTGACTGCCAATTATTTCCCACAGCAATATATGTTCCAGTTTGTAATTAGATTCTAAGCAGACAATGGTAACCTAAGCACAACAGTTGTTCCCTTGTTTTCCTCGCTTTCAATCTCCATCAATCCATTGTGGTCTTGAATAATTTTGTGAGATACCGTCAGTCCCAGTCCGGTTCCATGTAACTTAGTTGAAAAAAAGGGATCGAATATCTTACTCATATCGGTAGGATTGATACCCTTGCCATTATCTTTGAATTTCACGATTAATTTTTTATTTTTATTAGTACTTCTTTCCTTCACTAAGGTGATATTTATTTTGCCTGTTCCACTGATCGATTCTACGGCATTAATAATTATGTTGATAAACACTTGCTTCAGTCTATTGGGATCTGCCATTGTATATATCTTGCTTCCTTTGAATTCAAAAGAGATATTCTTCTGACTATCCTTTTTTTGTACCAGCTCTATCGTCTGCTTTAAAAGTTCGTAAATATCAACTCTTAAAATATTTAAGGGAACAGAAATAGAAAGGTTCAATAATTCCCTGATCAATTGTTCAACACGATCGACCTCTTTCATTACATTCTGGAGTGCATATTTTTTAGTTGCATCACCACTAAAACCCCTCTCAATATTTTGTAGTGTTGTGTATATCGCTGCCATTGGATTTCTAATCTCATGCGCAACCCAAGCGGCCGTTTTTCCCAGGACAGCAAACTTTTCAATTCTTATAAGATGGTCGTGGAGCTTTTTTTCTTCGGTCAAATCTTGAATGAATATAACCGACTTCGATGCCTGTGGCATATTATCCCTTATAGGAAATGCACTTAAATCAAGAATTAAACGTTGACCATCTTTTCGCAGATAATTAATCTCGAAATGTTTGACATTTCCTTTTTTACCTAATTTGTCAAATATTTCCTTTAGATTAACCTTCAAAATGTCATCGATGTATGTAGTAAGCAAATCTTCTTTTTTTTCGCCTAATATGTTTTCTGCCATTGGATTAAGTTCATATATTTTCCCCGACAAATCACTCACGACTACACCATTAACGGAAGATTCTATTATATTCTGTAATAGGAACTTCTGTTCTTTGATTTCTTCATAAAGCCGCGTATTCTCAATAATGATAGCTGCTTGATTTGCAAAGATGGCGAGTGCCTCTACCTCTTCCTGACTGATGTCCATTCTCGTGCGATAACGGTCAACACCGATAGTTCCCAGAACTTTGCCTTTTACTTTTAAAGGCACATGAAGTAAAGATTTCCTTTCCTGGTGCCTAGCTATGATCACATCTATGTTCGTAATATTGGGGTCCCTTTCAATGTCGGGAATAAATAAGACTTTCCCACTCCGAACAACTCTTGTTTCATAGCAATCATGAAGGTTAATAATTAATGGTTTTTCCCAAGCTCTTTTCTCGCCGTCTGGCGTAAAACCACGAATACACTTACACTCGAGCTTCGTTTCATCATCATTCAACAGCATGACGATGGCCCGGTCATATTTTAATCCTGTGATGACATGATCAACTATCTCATTGAGAACTTCATCCAAATCTGGAGATTGTGTGAGAAGACAACTAATCTCATAAATATGCTTCATCAAGTTGTCTTTCAGTCTCCCCAGCGTCTGGTGCAGTTTCTCATTTCTAGTTTTCATATTGACCTCCATAGCAAATCGCTACATTAATACCACAGATGAAGAGGGGGGAGTACTTTTTCACGAAAGGAGTGTAAGAAGCACGTTGAACTGCCCCCTCCGGTTAGACAGATGCGGTTAGGGCAGCGGGACAGGATTTCTTTGGGTTGAACATCTCCTCGATCCCGATGGGCATGCTCGCTGTTCGTCGTGCGGACCCAGCGGCGCTTGGGCTTTCGCGTCAATTCCTGCTCGCGCATGACGCGAAGCACTTTCTTGTGGTTGTCCCGGAACCCTCGACGATGCAACTCCTTGGTCACCCGACGGTATCCGTAGCCGGGGAACTCCTCGATCACGGCCTCGATGCGGGCGATGAGCGCCTTCTGCCCGTCGGGCCGGCTCTTTAACCGATGGTAATACGTGCTGCGGGGCAGGTTCATCAGCTCGCACCCCCTTTCGATGCTTTCGACGAGGTCACGATGCTCAGCAATGAACCGCCGCTTCTCTTCGACGGTGCGAGGCTTCGCTGCACGGCTTTTTTTAAAAACTCGTTCTCCAGGGTGAGCCGGTCCACCAGCTGCTCGAGCTGTCGGACGCGCTCCTCCAGGGCCGCCTCGTGCGTGGGAGGATTGTCAAAACGCCCCTCGGTGTACTGATCCTTCCAGTGATACAGAAGCCCCGACGAGATCTCGTGACGGCGCATCAGCTGGGCCGCCGTACTGACCCCGCTCAGGTACTCTTCAATCACCTGGCGCTTGAACTCGTTGCTGAACGTTCTTCGGTGTTTCATGGCAAGATCCTTTCTCCCCCTCTCGGGGTTCTGGGGTCCTGCCCGGTACTCTAACACATTTTGTCCAACTCAGGGGGTGCAGTCCATAAGGAGCCTTGACGATCCTCAATTTAGCATCAATCTATACGAACTTTATCGCTCAGCCCAAGATCCTGGAGGATTTGACGGAGTTCGGATTCCAGACCCCGGGCTAAACCTGCGTCCACCGTCACAGTGAAGCTGATACCAATCTTGAGATCCGACCCACCTCGTAGTTTTGGCAATAACTTTGTTCCGAGCCTATTCCATATTTCCGGGGGTACATCGCCAAAAACCTTGAATGTCCTTGTTTTAGCACTCGGTTCCGGTTCCGAAATCGGCTCCGGGGTAGGAGTCGGTTCGGGTGTGGGCGTGGGTTCAGGCGCTGGCTCTGATACGGCCCTCAAGACCTTGGCTCTTGTCTTTAGAAGGAGATAGACACCTGGCTCAAAGGCTATCTCCTCAGGACCGACAAGTTCGTTGAACCACAAGCGGTCATAAGTCCCATCAGGTTTCTGGCTCGACGCCAGTCCGAAATCCCCTCGTAATACAAATTCTACGATCTTATCTCGCAATACTTTGTCGGGATCCAGTAGCCTGGTCAGCGATCCGTCAAGAAAGCTCTGTCGAAGCCCCTTTAGTGGCCATGCACCCGCCGTCTTTAACGCTGGTGGCCAGTTGCGCTCGATATACCCTGCCCCTACGGATTCATTTAATAATGCTTGAGATTTCAATGCCGTTATCACCCGACCACCAAGAGTTTCATTTGCACTGGAATGACCTGCCCCCAAGTCTATAACTTTCAGGCCGGTAGGATCGTTACTGTCACTCAGAATCACGAATCGGTATCCTGCCCACACCTCATCACGGGAATCCTCCTCAGCTCCCTTAACCTTGACTTCTATATCCCTTAAGTCAGCTTTCTCAAAATCGGCTCCCAATATTCCGTCGCGTACATCCTTCTGGACTTTCTGCCATGCCAGAAGGAGTTCCACCTTGTCGCGAAGCTCTCTGCCCGGTTTCTGTGCACAAAAAACCAAAGCGCCGGGATATAGACGGGGCGACTTTCCGCCGGGTTTTATCCAACTATTAATTTTCTCGCGTGGTCCCCCGCTGCCATCCCATGCATCTGCCGCGTCAAGAACAACAAGGCTCAGTCGTGGGGTATCGGCTATGGAACTCCCATCGACGGGGAAAAACTCTATAGGTATTGTCGCCCCACGTTTGAACTCATCCTGTATAATCCTACGGATGTTCGGTTTGATTTCCGTTTCTTCGTCAAGAGATGCCTTGCGATCGTGAACTGCCTTATCAATCTTAGCTTTATGGAATACCCTAAACCCATCGGAACCGACTCTCTGCAGAAAGAAAGCCCGGCTTTCAAGCGACATTGCTGCACTGTCTACCGATGTTGTATCAACTTCCGGTTCACAGAGTGCCACACGAAGCTCGGGTAAATGGGCAACTTTGTCAATCTGGCCTCCCGATGATTCGAAAAGTATTGTTGTACCCACACGTCGATGGATTCCTCGCAGTACTCCCTTAGTATCGGCATCAAGTGCTACAGCATGCGAACTTTCACCTGATAAATCCGTTTCGATAGCTGCCAGCAACCTGTTTTCACCAAGCTGTTTTAGGACTTCACTACGAAATTCTGATACATGTAATGGAGCGGACCCTAGGGTGATGAGAGGCTCCCGCCTGGCTTGTGTAAATCCTTCACGATATGCCCATGAAATCCACTGGGCGAGCATAGCCAATACACCTCGCGTCTGTTGAAACTGGGGCAATGGCCTCCACTTCCGCTGAAAAACAGAAAGGGTCGCTGGATGGAATGGATAGCATGCCTCGAAACGTGCCTGTAAAAACTCTCTGGACTTCTTTTCCGTTGCCGTAACATCTACTGCTGTCCACTCCGGAGGCAATTGAGCTCGTCGCTCAAAGCACCAGTCAGCGAAGGCTTTGGCGACGGATTTCTGTATTTTTTCCGGCCCTAGATTTTCAAATAGTCGACGGCGTATAACTTCACTGATTTCGCCTTCCTCACCTACCAGGAGAGGTTTAGCCACGGCACCCACCACCTTGACTATTTTCTCCTGCCATTCCTGGTCCCACTTGGTCATCTCCACTTCACTCTTCGGCAGGCTGAATACTGCGGCACGATAACTACTTCCAACAAATCCCCGCACTATGTTGTGCATAAAAGAGTGCATCTGCTCGGCCATATCCTTATGCCGACTGAAAAAATTAAGCAGTTCATCAAAGAGTATGAGGACCGGGCCTTTCGCCTGGCTGATAACGCGATTGAGGGTATCTGTCCCCGGAGGCACTTTCTGGGCAGCAGTCCCCAGTGCCTTTACGCCTTCCTCTCCAGCGATCTGTCTGGCAATGTCAATCCAGGGATTTTCCTTTCCGGGCTGAGGATCCCAGGCATTTCCGACAAAGACGGCAACTTTGGCCGCAGGGACTTCAGACAACTCAGCATTTCTAAGAAATGTGGTTACACCAGGGAAACGAACTGCCTTGGGACCAGTACTTACGAGATGCCAGAGCGCAGCAAGCATATGGGTCTTGCCTCCGCCCATCTGGGTGACCAGAGTCTGAACAGGCGCAGTGTTTGCTGTCTGACCAGCTAAACGACGCAATACGAGGCTTGTGTTTTCACAAAGGGCCTGAGTGAAACAAGTTCTTGCAAAGAATTTATCTGGATCCCTATAGTCCGGAGGTGCGGTACCAGCAACCACCTGCTCAAGAGCAATCGCAAACTCATCGGGGCTGAAGGAACGTCCCTCTCGTACTTCCTTACGCGGCGTAACAACTTTATACCAGGGCTCCATTTTAAACCTCCGGTTAGTATGAATAACGCGACTACCTAGGTACTGCCAGAAGCATTGCGTCTATTAGACGTTTTTCCTCGCTACCCTTCGGGTATAGAGCCGATAGGGCATTCGCAAGACGGAAAAAATCTGACCCACGCTCTTGCTCAGCCTTTAAAAGTGTCCGCAGGGCATTTGCGCGCCCGCTTGCCTGCAAGAGCATGGCGGCATGCACACGATCAAGGGTTGTGGATTCCTGTTTTGTCTGAAGATCAGTATCAGGTACACTAATCTTTTGTTGAGAGCCTTTTTTTCTGCCCCGTACTTTAATGCGTGGTACTGTTTCAATTTCAGATTCAGTAAAGAGTGACAATTGTGATCCACCGACGCGGTCGCTCTCGATTCTGTCCGCAACAGCATGTGCTCCTGCATCTCCGAAAAGAATTTTAGCTCTCTCTGAGATAGAATAAAGTCTAACGACTCCTTTTTTCGTCTCAATTATCCTGCCCTCCCAATTTGGCAGGATAATACCGAGAGGTTGGGCGAAGCGCCGGACAACGTCGAAGACGAGGCTGTATCCCCTAACCTTCCCTTTTGGTGCAGCATCAACGTCATCATCGTCCTCAATATCCTCATCTGATTCATCCTCAGATTCAATACTAACGCCATTTCTACCGTTTGTCGTCTGAAGCGTCCAGAGGAAAATCGCGGTTAAACGCGCATCCTCTTCCAGAACACCGGCCATGCCGTTGCGGGCACGGGCCTCTGCTGTTCCGAGGATTTGTTCGAGGGCCGTTCGTCCTACGACCTCCCATACTTTCTCTAAGTACTCGGCGAGCTTGACCTCGCTACCGTCGGCAGTCTCAACTTTCCGGTAGCGGCTGAATATCTCCAATGCCGGCCCAATGCAGGCGAAGACCAGATCTGCGCCGCGGATGCCTTCGCCTTGAAGACGTTCCATCCAGTCACCGACGCGCTTGGGCAGTTCCCGCAGAACTTCACTCCAGTCGCCCACCGGGGCATCCTCGGGGCGGGGACGGCAGACGAGGTGGATGCTGGTGGAAAGGGATGCGGTGTCACGCGCATTCAGCCTTGTTCCCATTTCGGTAGAAATAGGCCATGATCCGGTTACTGTCCATCCAGCCTTGATCATTCCTGAAAGCAATGCCTCCCAGCCTTCGGTAGTTTTATGGGCAAAGACAACTGAACAAATACTATCTTCTCGCTGGATACGACGGCATTCAAAAAATGCTTTCCCCATGGTCTCTTCATAAAAAATTTTATCCTTAGATCGACCTGTTTCATCCAATACTTTTTCACACTGCACAGCCTCTCCCGCTTTCGGTGTCAATGGGTTATTTGGATCAAACAAATCTCTTAGCAGTGGGTTCCATGGCATCAATCGTTTAAGCCAAACAAAGAAGAAGTCAGAAAGATCCGAGTAAGGAATCGCATCATAATAGGGAGGGTCAGTAAAAACCACGTTGACACTCTCAGATGGTAACGGATGCAAACACGCATCTGCGTTTTGAACCTGCGCAATCTCGCTATTTGGTGGTGCTGACGCAATGACGTCTGTTACGATTTCATATCCGCTTTTCCAGTTGCCAGGAGCATTGACGATTGGAACCACTTCGGCAAAATCCCAGACAATCGGCAAAGCTTGACGTCCGAAAGTATGCTGCATTTTTTCGGCAACAGCATTCCAACGAGTGCACGACATGGCGCTCATGGCAACTCTATTGAAGGCGACGGCTAAAAAAGGTTTGAGGGCTTCCCTGTTTCCAATAATCTCGGCCAGTTTCAGCAGCATCACTTTTTGTCGAAGAATAAATAAGTCGCCCCATTCTGTGAGGCCATATAGTGGGAGCTGGCTCCCAACAGCCCGGTGACTCTCTTTAGTTGGTAAAGGCTCATCCGGCACCGGACAAAGCCCTTTTTTACCGCCCTTCTCCCACTCGTCCAAAATCGCTTTCAGCCGCTTGTGTGCCTTCCAGATGGCCTCATAATCGCTCTCTGTGGGCAGTCGATAGTTGCGCCCCTGAATACCGGGGTAGAGGGTGACAACGGCCAGCAGCCGCGCGCCGCCGATACGCATGCCGTTGCTGTCAAATACCACGTCGGCTCCGCCGCGCTGTAGAGAGAGCTGCTCACGCACACGTTCCGGTGGCAGAACCGAACCACAGCAAAGACATGTTGCCCTGGCCCGGGTGACCGTCCCACTGGGCACTTCCTTCTCGCTCTTCGGCTCGAAGATCTCGAAAGTGATTTCACCACGGAGACACAGAGGACGCAGAGCAATTTTGCGGTTGGCTTTCTTGCAGAGCCAGAAGGAGCGCATGAGCGGAATCTCGGCGCCGCAATTGGGGGATTCGCATCTCACCGTCCGCGCCCAAAGATAGGCTATGGGCGTGGCCCCATCCGGATCCTTTGGATAAAACTCGGCCAGTTCCTTTTCGGCCTTGCCCTTGATCTCCTTTCCAACCCTTCGCAACTCATCGGCCAGGCTCTCCGTGCCCTCCGTGCCTCTGCGGCGAGCCTCCCTGGGGATATCCTCCAACATGACCTTGAGAATGAGGCAGGCCACCGGATTGAGGTCACTGGCAAAGGCTTCGCAGCCGAGCCGCAAAGCCTCCAATGGAATTGACCCACCCCCGGCGAACGGGTCCACGACCAATGGCGTCTCTTCCGGGTGGGCCACCTTGACCAATGCGCGGGCCGCAGCGAGATAATCCTTGTCCGCCGCATTGTCCCAATTGGCGAAATCCCCAATAAAATCGAGAAGCGCTTTGCGCAAACCCTCGTCGGACTTCACCTGTTCACTCATGCGCGGAGTGTTCCAGCCCGGCATGTTAAGCAATGTACCCCTCGCACTCGTTTTAAACTCATCAGGGCAAAGCGGGTCGCAGGGATCGGGCAGAAGAAGTGCCATGAGCATCGCCCGGCAAGCCGCAAGCGGCCTTCGAGCCCACCAGAGGTGAAGCGTCGAGGGATGGCCGTGGCGGATGGATTTCTCCCGCGCTGAGTGCTTTGAAACTACGGCAATAGGGAAATCGACTTCGGCCAGACGTTTACATTCTTTCGGTATCATTGTTTATTACTGTCCTGTTTGTGTCCTGTTTGCCGGCATCCCCTAATTAGCTTACTTGCAGCCTATTCGGTCGTCCTTTCCATGAGCCCTTCCCGGTCATGATCCCTTTGGCCCCTTTGTGGCCCCTCTGTAGCCACTTTGCATTGCCTACCCTGAAAACAGTGGCGGGTTTGACGGGTTCGTGGCGGGATCCAGTTCTTGCTATCCGTGGCGTGTTTGGCGGGTTCATGACCGGTTCCCCCCTTGCTTACCAATAACTGGCTGCGCTTTGGCAATCACGTAATGTGCCGCTTGTCCGGTTCCACCCACCTTAACGAGGAGAGCAATATCTGCGAGTTGCCGAAGCTCTCTCAGCGCTGTTCTCGATGATACTCCCGTTATTTCACGATATTGGGCATTGTTAATCCTCCCATGAACCTTGAGGTATGCCACGGCTTTTTGCTGGCGCTCGTTCAGGTCAAAACCAGATATAACCTCCGCTGTCAGCCAGTCCCGCCAGATCGTGGTCACGAACTGCCCGGCCCGCTCCTCGAAGTCAGGGGAAGGAAGCCCCGCCTCGCCGCAGCGGTCGATCATATCCAGTGTGCCGCTGCCGGCTTTTTCGATATAGCGGGCAAGATACAGGGGCTCGGCGATCAACGGATTGCGCGGAATGGAGGCGTGGGGTTCCCGCAAGCGCTCCGGTGTAAGAGAAGGCGGAAGCTCGCCGGGATTCCAGACCTCAAGCCGGTCGGCAAAGAGCATGACCTGCACGCTGGCGTTGCTGGTGTAGTCGCGATGGGCCACGGCGTTGACGATGGCCTCGGTCACGGCCTCCTTGGGAAGTTCGTAAGTGGCCGGGGCCTGCACGCTCTCCGCCCGGGTACCGATGTGCCGGTTGATTTTGGAAAGAACGAAATCCACCGCCTGGTCCACCAGTTCAAAGGCCGTCCCCTTATAGATCTGGTAGGAAGGAATGGGCTTGCGGACGGTGGTTCCGTGGAAGTGCATGCATTTGACTTCGGAAGTCGGCAAAAAACGCTGCGGCTCCTTGCCGAACAACAGCACCGCCGCATGGGTGGGGCTGCCGTTGTCCAGCAGGTTGAGATGGGCCAGGGCCTTCTCCCTTGTGGTTTTTACAGGCAGGGGATAATTGCGTTCCCGCCTGGCAACTTCCAGAAAGGTTTGAATCTTATCCTGCGGCAAATCGTTCAGGGTTGCACGGGGACAGGCCGAGGCATCAAACGGCAGGGTGCGCAGGTCCCCGCTCTGTTCCATGTGCTCAACGAGGGCTGCATACAGCGCAGCGGTCAGATCATTTGAATCGGTAACGCGACGGCGGATGAGCTGGGCGCCGGCTTTGCGAATCAGTTTTATCATTTTGGGATGGCGCGTCCTGTCATCCGCTCCCTTGACAAAGATCAAGCGGGGTTTGCCTTTTTGGGTTGCAAGGTCGAACTCTCGCTCCGTGGGTGAGACGCCCCTGGCATCTTCCGACCCGTATTCGTTACCGAAGAGGCCGACGTATAAGTCGCAATTTTCGACCTCGTCCAGGTACACGTCATCCGTCCGGCGGTCGCTTGCCGGCAGGTCTTCAAAAAGGAAAACATCGAAGAAGCGCCTAAGCAGGGGATCGTTTTGCAGGAAGCTTTTGATAGCCCGTCGCTCAGCATTGAGTTCCTTCTGGACGCTGCTGACGAACAGGGTCTTGCGGTTGGCCATCTTTTTCCTCATTCTTGATCCCTCTTGCCATACGGTGGTTGTTCCTCCCTGACCAGCATCGGTTTCGTCATGGCGTTTACTTCGAGCCAATAGTGGGCAACCTTGGTCACTTCCTGCCAGGGGAATTTGGCTGGGTCTTTGATTGGCTCCTGCATGATCGGATGAGTGGCGCAATTGGTAACAACATAGAGCCAATAGCAATCTCGCCGGTCCTCGGCCACGCGCCTTTCGTTTGGCGTGAGGAGGATTGTGCCTGTGGCCGCGGACAGACCCTTGACTTCGATGAGCCGCAACTCGCCGGAGTTTAGGTCTAAGCTGGTAACGTCGTAACCCAGGTTCTTCTCATGGACATCATAGACCTGGCGGCCCTGAGATTGCTCGTATTCCATTACTATACGCATGGCCGTGGCCTCGGTCTCAAAGTCTGGCCGCATTCGACGGATATCCGGTGCCTCTCTTTCGGGATGGGGAAGAATCAAAAGACTCGTTACTCGCTCCACAGATTGAAGAGTCAAGGATTTCTGTCTTTCTAATTCCTGACGTCGATTCTCGCGTCTCCTCAGTAGCTCAGCATGGCGAGACTCCGCCATTGCCAGTCGACCTGCAGCCCCAGGTATCTTTTGTTCAATTTCATTCGCTGCCTTCCCGATCTCTTCATCAGCTCTTGAAATAAGCTCTGTTAATGAAAGCTCTATATGTGCGGAGACACGTTCCACCTCCGCGAATCGCTCTGCGCGTATTTCCTCGATGAAGGGATTCAGGAGATGCATCTGAAGCCATTCTGTGGCTTCCGGTAGCCTGACAACAGCAGGCATCCCACAAGCGCTATTTGTCGGTACGAGATTTCCCAGGGCATTTGGATCCAGGGGTACGGGCGGCCCATTCTCACGGATTTCTAAAACGAAAAGACGTTCATGAATAATATGGCTCAAACCATCCACAACTCGCGCCCGGTAAAAATCCAATCGAGAAGGGACTTCGTGCTGCAGGGAGTAGAAACATGCCCCTTTACTTAAAGCCTCCTGCGATATTTCATGGGTACGACGTCGCAAAGCTTCGAACAAGGGGTGACCGGGTGTCACCCATTCCAGATTGTTCTTATCCGCTATTGTCCGATCCGTCGAGCAGCGTGGATATTTCTGCGCAAGCGCCGGTAATTTCCAATCAGCGTCGGATTCATAACGTCGAAGGACGTCCGGTGTTCGTCCAGGCTCAAACGTGTGAGGTGATTTAGGATCGTCCTTGAGTGCCAGTCCAGCATAAGCTGCTGTTTCACGGATAAAACGGGCTATAGTCTCGGGCACAACACGGCGCTCCTGGGCACGAGCCCTGCGCTCAATCAGCATTTCCAGGTTGAGTCTCTTTGTCGCAAGCCCCTCAAGTGCATTCTGACATATCGCACGGAACTGCTTTTCGTCGACACTTTCAAGAAGTCGGTCCTCAAGGTCAGCATCGCCTAACTTGCCAGCATAATATTCTCGCAGGACTCTCTCAACATGTGCCGCCGGTAGGATCTCACCCACAACGTTGAAGACTGCATCGTCGTCAAGGGCATCCCTGATTTCCTGAAGCTTTTCAAGCAGGCGCTGGAGAACTTTACCCTCGATTGTATTTGTTGCTACAAAGTTGAAAATGAAACAGTCCTTGGTCTGTCCGTAACGGTGAATACGTCCCATCCTCTGTTCGAGGCGGTTAGGGTTCCAGGGGATATCGTAATTGAATAGGATGTTACAGCACTGCAGGTTGATACCCTCCCCCGCCGCCTCAGTGGCAGCCAGTATCTGGATTTTCCCTTCGCGAAACTGCTGTTCTACGTAAAGTCGAGTTCCAACATCATCCCTGGAACCAGCCTTCATGCCACCGTGAATAAATCCGACCTTGAATCCCCAAGCCTTAAATTTACCGACGAGATACTCAAGGGTGTCCCTGAATTCCGTGAAGATGAGAAGTCTTTGATCGGGGCGATCGAAGAAACCCTCTTTTTGGAGCAGATCTCTTAGCTTTGAAAGTTTCGCCTCCAATTCGGATTCTTCAACGACCTTTGCTTTTGCTGCGAACTTCTTCAGCTCAGCTATTTCTTCTTTTATTTGATCAGCAGTACCGGCAAGCGTAATTGCCTCGACGATCTGTTCGATTCTATCCCGTTCGGAATCCTCCATCTCTTCCAGATCTTCAAGAGTGGGGAGATCGGCTGGGGCAAGGCGTGCGATTTCTTGCGCACGACTGAGACCCTCCTGAAGACGTCTTGCACGGTTTTCCAAAGAATGACGCATTGCATAAGTGCTTGAAGCAAGCCGTCTTTGGTACAGAGACATGAGAAATCCGACAGCCCAAGCTCTGGGATCATCTCCCTGCGCCGCGGCTTTGGCGCTTTGCTGTTTAACGTAGTGGGAAATTTCCCGATAGAGTTCGAACTCAGCCCCGTCAATCTGGAAATCGACGGTATGTGGAATCCGTTTTGTGAAGATCTTCTCGGCTGCCCAGGTACCATCTTCACGACGCTCGGGAAAATAAACCATCGCCTCTTTTGTACGTCGGAGGTAGAAGGGAGCTCGACGGCGATCCATGGCCTCCCGTATGGATTTCACGTCAGCATAAGCGTCTTCATCGAGTAATTGGAGGAAAAGACTGAAGTTCACTGGATCCCCTTTATGGGGTGTGGCAGTCAACATGAGCAAATGGTCTGTGGTATCCCGCAAGAGCTCTCCAAGCCTGTAGCGGGCAGTCTTATGAGAAAGGTCTGCGGCTGACATTCTATGCGCTTCATCAACGATGACAAGATCCCACCTTACCTGTTGCAATCCGGGCAAAATTTCTAAACGCTTGGCGAGATCCAGTGATGTTATGATGTGGTTTTGCTCCATCCATTGATTCATGCCGAATTGATCACGGATATCCTGACCTTTTAAAACAAAGAATTTCTCATCAAACTTCTCTTTCAGTTCCCTTTGCCACTGAAAGGCGAGGTTGGCAGGGCACACTACGATGATCCGCTCCGCAAGCCCGCGTAATTTCAGCTCGCGTATAAGAAGACCCGCCATGATTGTTTTACCGGCTCCGGCATCGTCCGCAAGCAAGAAGCGAACACGGGCCAGTTTCAGCAAATAGTCATACACAGCTTCAAGCTGATGGGGGAGAGGATCTACACGGGATATCGAAAGCGCGAAGTAAGGGTCAAACTCGTAGGCAATACCAAGGGCGTATGCCTGCAGGCCAAGCCTGAGAATCTGACCATCACCTGTGTATGTGAAGTCAGGGCTTAGAATGGTGATTGTTTCAAGATCCGCCTCAGATAAGATGACCTTTCGAAATCGCTCTGTCTGCAACCCGACAACACCCACAACCCACCGAGGTGGGCCAGAGCTATAAACCATTTCTATGCGGACCTGTTCACTAAATAGGGGGCCGGAAAGAATCTGGCCTTCTGTGAGAGTTAATCTGTCAGTCACACCAATATCTTTTCTAATAAATTCATTGAGATGAGGTCGTTTGTAAACATGAAATCAGGTTCAATCGAAACAAAAAAGCCCGAATCAAGACCGTAGGATCTTAACCCGAGCTTATTTCGTTGCGGACACCAGGATCAGCCATATTCCCCCCCCCAAGAAAGTCAGGCCGCCCATCCAAGAAATATAACTATTTAATACCTAAAGTGAATTTAGATTTCATTTAGCCCTGAACCATCTAAATGTCAAGCAAGAAACGTTCCTTATGCGTCAAAGCCCAGCAGACTTACAATACCAAGTTCTTCTCTGCAGTCAGGACAAAGTTCCCGCGGGTCAACATCCCCGGCTGACTCCACGAAGATATCCCCCAGTTCACTCGCCGGGCCGAAGTCCCAGCTCTCATCCCGTTCAAATTGCTGCCCACAATTCTTGCATCGCGGCATAACACCCTCCCAACTGGACCATAGCATACAATCGGAAAGATTCAATCCCATCAGCATTGCCAAGATATATATTACAAATACCCCCCCATATATATCCGACCCTCCCGGGCATATCCGCCTCTCCGTCGTGTTCGCTTCCCGTATCCAAAGGCCCTGCGCAAATACTCCGGATCCTTATACCCATATTTCGATTCACTTCCCTCCCGCCACGTCGCCGCTTCCCCTTGAGCACGATGACGGTTTGCGGATCCGTCCGGCTGGCGCTGACGGTGGTGATCTGCCCGCGGTGGCGGCGGAGCCGCTCCTTGAACCGCTCGATATCCATGGCCCCGTCCCGCGCGGCGTTCGCGGACAGGCGGAACAGAATCTCGCTTTCCACCTCGGCGAAACGCCGCAGCTTCCAGCGCAGGAACTCCTTGTGGTAGGAGCTGGTCTCTTGGTTCAGGGCTCCGTCCGGCGGGTGTAAGTCGGCGTGGACACGCCTGAAACGGTAAGACCCCGTGGGGATCACCCCACGGGGTCTTGCGTTAAACAAGAACCGCTTAAGTTCAGCGGATTGAATTCTGGCTCCCCGGCGCGGACTCGAACCACGGACCCGCTGGTTAACAGCCAGCTGCTCTACCGACTGAGCTACCGGGGAATGTTCGGTTGGATTTCTCTATCGGTAAAAAACCGCCCCTTTCGAGGGGCGGTCTCTTGTACCAGATTTCCACGCTATCTGCAACTCGTGCAGGTTGTCAGCTTCTCGTAAGGCACTCCTGTCTTTTTGCTGATCCACCTGAGCTGGTCAACGGGGGCAAAATACCTCCCACAAACCGCGCAGGTCTCCATCTTGAAGTCCTTCTCCCAGATCGTCCGTTGACCGTTCTTGTCTTCCATCTTGATGAAACCCGTGGGGCAGACGAAGGCGCAGGACCCGCAGCCGATGCAGGCGTCGGCGATGTATTCGATCTTCGGCTCGTCGATGTTGCGTCCGGGGCCCCTATCCATGAACGTGAGGGCATCAACCCCCACAACCTCGCGGCAGGTTCTCGTGCAGAGCCCGCAGAGGATGCAATCGTGGTCATCGGCTCTCCCCTCGGCCACATCCACGCCGAGCTTTTTCGCCATTTCGCGGACGGCGCCGGTCGTCGGGTAGCGGTAATACAGGAGTTCCGCCGCGAGTTTTCTTCCCTCCCTGACACGGTCAGTGTCGGTGCGGACTTCCATCCCCTCCTTCACCGGTGCGTCGCAGGACGTCGAAAGCTGCCAGCTGCCGTTTGTCTTGATCTCCACAACGCAGAGGCGGCAGGCGCCGAAGGGGCTCAAATCCTTGTGAGAACAAAGAGTGGGTATTTCGATCCTCAATTTATGGGCGTTCTGAAGGACCGTGGTCCCCTTTTCGGCCTTGACCTTGCGTCCGTCTATCTTGATATTCACCATTTGCGTTCCCTCGGTTGAACTCTTTTCATTCATCCCTCTCTTCGGCCTCCTCAGTCCTTCGTTCCGACAAAACAGGCAAAATAGACCAGACGGACCAAACGGACCAAATTACTCCCAGACCACCAGCCGGTAGCAGCGGAGGCACCTCTCCGCCTCCTTGATGGCCTGTGCTACGTCGTAACCTCCCTCGACCTCCGCGAAGCTCCCCCTCCGTACGGCGGGTTCCAGAAAGCTCACCTTCTCCTCGGGCCTTGCCGCGACAAAACCCTCGACTCTCTGCCTGCCGACATCGATTCCCTTGAACGAAATGTCGGGTTGGTATTGCACGCCCCGGAGGTAGGCGTCGATGCTCCGGGCGGCCTTGTTCCCCGCATCCAGTGCCTCGATGAGCGTGGCGGGTCCCAGGACGCAGTCGCCTCCCGCGAAGACCCCCTCGATCCCGGTCCGGTATGTCACGGGATCCGCCTTGATCGTCCCCCAGCCGGTCACGCCGATCTGATCCTTGTCGACAATGAAACTGAGATCCGGAACCTGGCCCGTGGCCGCGATGACCATCTCGGCCGCAACCTTGTATTCAGACCCCGGCACGGGGATGGGGCGGCGCCTGCCGCTTTCATCGGGCTCCCCGAGTTTCATCTTCCGGCACTCGATGGTCGTTACCTTCCCGTCCTTTATGAACACACAGACGGGCGCGACAAGGTAACGTATCTTCACACCTTCTTCGAGAGCGTGCTTGATCTCTTCGTCTCTTGCAGGCATTTCCTTCCGCGATCGTCTGTAAAGGATCTCCACATTTTTGAAGCCGAGCCGCAGGCAGCTCCTGGCGCAGTCGACGGCCACATTCCCGCCGCCGATGATGACCACCTTCTTTTTGGGCTCGATCTTTTTCCCGAGGCTCAGGTCGCGGAGGAACTCGGCCCCCTGCACGAAGTCCGCGCAGGCCGCCTCCTCCCCCTCGCAGCCGATCTTGGTCCCCACGTGGGCGCCCACACCAAGGAAAACGGCCTTGAAGCCCTGCCGCTTGAGATCCTCAAGGTCCAATGTATCGACTCTTCTGTTGTATTCTATGTTGACGCCCATGCGGCGGATGAGATCGATCTCGTAATTGAGAACATCTTTCGGGAGCCGGTAATCGGGAATGCCCACGGTGGCCATCCCCCCGCCACCGGGAAGGGCTTCAAAAATCGTGACTCCGTAACCCATGAGGCGGAGATGATAGGCCGTGGCGAGACCCGCCGGGCCGGCGCCGATGACGGCAACCTTGTCGTCCTTTTCTTCCGGCGGCGCACCGAGGCCGCTTCCGCCCCGGTCACGGTCAAAATCCGCCGCCGCCCGCTTCAAAAGCCGGATGGCCAGCGTCTCGTCGATGTCGTTCCTCACGCAGGCATCCTCGCAGGGGTGGGTGCAGGCGCGTCCGATGACACCCGGCAGGATGCATCGCTCGCGGATGAGGTTGAGGGAATCGACGAACTTGTTGTTCCGGATGAGTTCGATGTAACCCGGTATGTCGAGGCCTGCCGGGCAGGCGGCCACGCAGGGCGCCGTGACGGCCGAGGCATAGGGCTTTTTCTGCAGTTTCTTCCGGCCGTCCGCCAGGGCCCGGAAGTCATCACCGAAATACCGGATGGCATCCAGAATGGGGACAAGGGCGGAGGCCCTGCCGAAGTTGCACTTGCTGAGCTCGGAGACCCCCTTGATGATGCGCTCCATCTCGGCCAGGTCTCCCTTCGTTCCTTTGCCCGCCGCCATGTTTTCCATCATGTCGATCATCTTGTCGATGCCGATCTGGCAGACGGAGCACTCGCCGCAGGAGAGCTTTCTGGCCTCCCGGAGATAGGCCAAAGCAAGAGAAGGGATATCCGCCTTCGCGTCGGTGACCACCAGGCCGTTCCACCCCATGAGGGCCGCCACCGGGTGACCGTTGAGCTTTGTCGGCACACCCGCACCGACATCCTTCTTTTCCGCGGCCTTGCGGTTGTCCAACACCCTGCCGTCCCAGCTGCTGAATAATACGTCGCTCATTCCTGACACATCCTGTCTTTTTATTTTTGCCTGTTATATCTCATCCCAGCCCTTAAGGCCGCTCACCTTGTCCATCAGCTTCTTCATTTCGTAATCCACCTTCTGCTGAACCAGCTTGATGTCCTCGGCGTTCAGGTGGCTGAAGCGCCCCTGATGCTTCAGGTAGTCTTCGACAGGTCTTCTTCTTTCCGGCATCTCCACGGTGATGCGATATTTCCCGTTCTCCACCTCGTAGAGGGGAAACACACCGGTCTCAACGGCAAGCCTCCCGATCTTGATGGTCAACTCGGAGGCGCATCGCCAGCCCGTGGGGCACATGGAGAAAACATGGAGATAAGAGGGGCCCTTGACCGCCTTCGCTTTTTTCACCTTGTTGACAAGATCGATCGGATAGCTCGGGCAGGCCGTCGCCACATAGGAAACGCCCTGGGCAACCATGATCTCGCACACGTTTTTCTTTCCGGTCCTCTGCCCCTTGATCTCCCTGCCGGCGGGGGAAGTGGTCGTGGCCGCCATGAAGGGCGTCAAGCTGGAGCGCTGGATGCCCGTGTTCATGTAGGCCTCGTTGTCCAGACAGACAAACATGAGATCGTGTCCCCGCTCCATGGCTCCGGAGAGCGCCTGGAGGCCGATGTCGGCCGTCCCGCCGTCGCCGGCAATGGCCACGGATTTGACGTCGCGATCGGGAATCCTGCCTTTGCGCCTGAGGGCCTTGACAGCCGATTCCACACCGGAGCCCACGGCACCGGCGTTTTCAAAGGCTACATGAATGTAAGGGACCGTCCACGCCGTCTGGGGATAGGCGGAAGAGACGATCTCCATACAGCCCGTGGCATTGGATATGATCACATCCTCACCGAGAGCCTTGAGAATATGCCTGAGGGCGAGGACCTCTCCGCAACCCTGGCAGGCACGGTGCCCGGCGCTGAAATATTCCTCGCTGTCAATCAGCTTGGGGGCGAATAATTCGTAATTTTGTACGATCGTCATTATTCTCTCACTCCGTAAAATTCGTAGGTTTCGTCTTTTTTCTTCTTCGCACGATCCACCATGGCGATGAAATCATCGACGGCGACGTCGCGGCCCCCAAGGCCCATGATGAAGTCCACGATCCTCGGCCTTTTTCGGTCCTGGAACAGGAAGGACTTGATCTCCGTTGCCACGGGACCGCCCGCACCACCGAAGGAGACGGCGCGGTCCATCACAATCAAGGTTTTCGCGCCCCCGATGGCCGCCCGAAGCTCCTCCACCGGGAAAGGTCTCCAGAGCCTCAGCTTCACGAGTCCGACGGATCGGCCTTTTCCCCTCATCTCGTCGACGGCGATGGACGCCGTCTCGCCCATGGAGCCCATGGTGAGGATCAGGGTCTCCGCCCCTTTCGCCCTGTACGTTTCCACGGGCCTGTAATGGCGCCCGAACATCTTTCCCCATTCGTTCCAGATCTTCACGATCGTCTTCTTCGAATTCTTGAGCGCCGTGTCCTTCGCCTTCATCGTCTCCGTGAAGATATCCGGCATGTTGAAGCACCCCATGGAGACGGGGTTGTCCGGGTGCAGCGTCGCGAAAGGTTTCCGCGGGGGCAGGAATTTGTTGACCTGGGCCTGGGTGGGAAACTCGAGCGGTTCGATCATGTGGGTGAGCTGAAAGCCGTCGATGTTGAGGACCACGGGGAGCATCACGTCCGGATGCTCGGCAATCTTGAAGGACTGGATCGTCATGTCGACGACCTCCTGGCCGTTTTCGGCAAACATGCAGATCCAGCCGCTGTCCCGCTGGGGCATGATGTCCGTGTGGTCGTTCCAGATGTTGAGCGGCCCGGAGACGGCGCGGTTGGCGTTTCCCATGACGACGGGAAGCCTCATGGCCGAGACGATCGGGAGGATCTCGTGCATGAGCATGAGCCCCTGGGAACTCGTGGCCGTGTAAGCCCTGGCACCCACCGCCGAAGCGCCCGCACAGGCGCTGATCGAGGAATGTTCCGACTCCACGGTGATGAACTCGGCATCGATTCGCCCGTCATGGATGATGTCGGCCAGATGCTCGGCCATGTGCGACTGGGGGGTGATGGGATAGACCGCCGCCACATCAATGTTGCAGAGGGCCACCGCCTCGGATGCGGCGATGGCAACTTCCATTCCGACACGCTTTCCCATCTTATTCCTCCTCTTCCTCCATTGTGATGGCCTCCGGCCAGCACTCGTGGGCACAGATCCCGCAGCCTTTGCAGTAATCCAGATCCGCCCTGTAGAAACCCTGCTCATTCGGCTTGATGCAACCCTCGGGACAATAAATATAACAAAGCCCGCACTTGATGCATTTCTCATCATTCCATACCGGGTGTCGGGCCTTCCAGCTGCCTGTTTTGTAAGTCCTTGCATTGCCAGGCGTGAAAACCATGCAGCCCGGTGTCACTTCATGCCATTTTTCCGGCCAGCTCGGTCTGCGCAATCCTTTTTTCAGCGGCTTTTTCATACGATGTTTACCTCGAGTTCATTACGCGGCTTTGGAGAGGTTTACCTCACCATAGGCTCTCTTCAATGCGGACAGATTTTTAAAGGCCAGTCTCCCGAAGCGCACTTCCAGCGGATGCTTGAGGGCCTGAAGCTTGAGGATACCCGTTGCTTTCAGAACGGCTCCAAGCATCGTCGTGTTCGTGATGGGGACACCCAGTTCCTCTCTTGCAATGCGGGTGGCATCAACGGTACAGAGTTTTCCTTTGTAGTTCAGTATTTTGCGGATCTCGGAAGCCTGCTTTTTTGTATTGACGATGAGCATGCCGTCAGGTTTCAGCCCTTCGGTGACGTTGACAAGACCCACCAGGCTGGGGTCCAGTACAACAACGACATCGGGGCGATAAATGCCGGAGCGGACCTTGATGGGCTTTTCGGATATTCGATTGAAGGCCATCACCGGCGCCCCCCTTCTTTCGGGGCCGAAGGCCGGAAATCCCTGGGCATATTTTCCTTCCTCGATTGCCGCAAGAGCCAGCATCTCAACGGACGTCACCGCCCCCTGGCCACCCCTTCCATGCCACCTGATCTCGATCATCCCCTGTTCTCCACGCTGGTTTTATTGCACTGCAGAAATGATGTCAGAGCCGATATGAAAACATGAAGAATTTTCTTATATGAACCGTCCCATCCTGTCAATAGCTATTTAAAAAACTGTTTCTTTTTGCTGAAACGCTTGAGGGCCTTTTCGTAAAGATCGCCGCCGTTCATGTCGTTGATCACCACGAGGGGAAGATCCTCGACGGCAAGCCTCAATATGGCCTCGGGCCCGAGATCCCCGTAAGCAGCGACCTCGACCCGCCGAACGCATTGTGCCATGAGAGCCGCAGCACCGCCGATGGCACCAAAATAAACGGCACCGTGCTTCCGGATGGCCCCGATGACCTCGGCGGAGCGTCTGCCCTTGCCGATCATCCCCTTCAAGCCCATCTCCAGGAGCTTCGGGGTGTACGGATCCATCCGCGAGCTCGTCGTCGGACCCATCGAGCCGATGACCCGTCCGGGTCCTGCCGGCGTGGGCGCCGCGTAAAAGAGGGTCTCTCCCCGAATCGGGATGGGGAGTTTTTCGCAACGCAAGATCGCTTCGTAGAGCCGCCGGTGGGCCACGTCCCTCCCCGTGAAGACCTCCCCGCTCAGGAGAACTCTGTCTCCTGCCCGCAGTCCACGGCAGACCCGGTCATCGAGGGGTGTTTTGATGGATTTTATCTTGCTCATCTCAGATCACGGCCTCTTTGTGTCTCGCAGCATGGCACTGGATGTTGACGGCAACAGGGAGGCTTGCGATGTGGCAGGGCATCATCTCCACGTGGACGGCAAGGGACGTTGTTCGGCCCCCGTATCCCTGGGGACCGATACCGAGTCTGTTTATTTCTCTAAGGGTTTCAATCTCGAGCTTCGCCAGGCGTCTGTCCCGGCGGTTCTTCTCTCCCAGCGGTCTGAGGAGTGCCTTCTTGGCGAGGATCGCCGCCTGTTCCATGGTGCCGCCGATACCGACGCCGACGATGGTGGGTGGGCAGGGGTTCGGACCCGCTTCCCTGACCCTGTCCACGATGAGTTTCCGGATCCCCTCGACACCCGCTGCGGGCAGGAGCATCGTCACGGAACTCATGTTCTCACTGCCGCCGCCCTTGGGCATCGCCGCGATCCGGATGCGGGAACCGGGGACGATCTCCGTATGAATGACGGCGGGAGTGTTGTCGCCCGTATTCGCACGACTGATCGGATCGCAGATGGATTTTCTCAGGCGGCCCTTGCGGTAGGCTCTCCGCACGCCTTCCTGGACGGCGTCCCGGAGATTTCCGCCCGTCACGACAACGTTCTGGCCGACCTCCAGGAAAAGGACGGCCATGCCCGTGTCCTGGCAGATCGGGAGCCCTTCTTTCCGGGCAACTCGGGCGTTTTCCACGATGCGGTCCAGGGCGAATCGGCCGAGCCCGGACTTCTCGGCGGAGGCGGCCTTCTTCAGCGCTCCGAACACGTCCTTGCCGAGGTCCGTGCTTGCCGATAGAAAAAGCTTCTCGACGGTGTCCCGGATGGTCCTGCAGGAAACCTTTCGAAGGGATGACATGGAGACTGCTCCTCGAATATCTTCCCGGCGGAAAAGTCGCGAGCCGGAGAGCCTCAGGGCTTGTGTTTCTTCCCCGTCTCCTCCATGCTTCTGCGGAATTCCATTGCCTTGGCGAGGGTCATCTTGTCGGTGTACCGGAGATCCCCGCCCACAGGGACACCCAGGGCGATCCGTGTCACCGCGACGCCCTTATCCTTCAGGAGCTTCGTGATCAGAAGCGCCGTGGATTCCCCCTGCACGCTGGGGTTCGTGGCGATGATGACCTCTCTCACGTTGTCGGCCGATACGCGGTCCAGGAACTCGTTCATGTGCAGCTGCTCGGGGCCGACGCCGTCCAGAGGCGCGAGGGCCCCGTGGAGCACGTGGTACCTCCCGTTGAAAACGCCGCTTTCCTCAATGGCGATCAGAGCGTCCGGCTCCTCGACGACACAGAGGGACTCCCTCTCACGACCCGGGTCCCTGCATATCTCGCAGAGATCCCCTTCGGAGAGATTGAAACAGTTGCGGCATAGACGGATCCTGTCCTTGATATCCAGGATGCTCTCGGCCAGTTTTCGGGCGTCTTCATCGGATGCCCGCAGGATGAATGTGGCCAGCCTTGTGGCCGTCTTCTCCCCGATCCCGGGCAGTTTGGTGAGCTCCGCGATCAGCCGCCTGATGGGAAGTGCGTAACCGGTCATGGAAACCCCTTCACAGCAACCCGGGAATCCGAAGACCGCCCGTGAGTTTCGACATTTCCCCGGAGACCATCTCCTGGGCCCTGCGGATGCCCTCGTTGACGGCCGCCACGACAAGGTCCTGAAGCATTTCCACATCCTCGGGGTTGACGGCATCCTTCTCGATGCGAAGAGCGACCAGCTCGAACTTGCCGTTCACGGCGGCGACGACCATCCCGCCGCCCGCCGAGGCCTCCACGGTCTTCGCGGCGAGTTCCTCCTGCAGGCGCGCCATCTTTTCCTGAAGCTGCTGGGCCTGCTTCATGATCTTTCCGATATCCTTCATGGAAGGCTGTGACCTCCTTACGTATGGTTGTTCCTGATAATCACCTCGCGGACCTCCGCGCCCTCGAACACATCCATGATCTTCTGCAGGATGGGGTGATTGAGGGCTTCCCGCCGGATGTCGCCCACCCGGTGGTTCGGCGCGGAGGCGGCCGTTTCGTGGTTTCCAGCCGACGGATTCCCCGCCTTCAACGTCTCGATTTTCACCGTGACCGCCTCCCGGTAGAATTCGGCGGCTATTTCTTCCAGACGGGCCTGCTCTTCTTTCTCTTTGAAATGCTCGAGGAAGAGATACCCCTCGGGGAAGCCGATCCGGAGGACTCGGTTCTCGTATCCCAGGAACTGTCCGGGCTCGATCTTCGACCAGAGGGGATGGCTCTTTTTCTTGACGAAATCCCTGAAGGCGTCCCAGGGGTCATCCCCCGAAACCGGATCCGCCGGCGCCGCGGTGACGGGATCCATCACCGGCCCCCTGTCGGTGGGCGCTTTCTCGCGCTCGGAAGCCGCCTCCCGCCGGGCCGGCGGCGGTTGCCCGCCGCCTTTCTGCAAAAGCCTTCTTTCCATGTCCTCCATCCGGGAGAGGATCTCGTCGACGGCGATCATCGGCTGGAGGCGGGCCATCCGGACCAGGGTGAACTCGAGGTTGAGACGCGGTTCGAGACTCCGTCGCACGGCCTCCTCTTCACCGAGCAGGATGTCCAGGAGTCTCTGGAGGGTTTCCCCGGAGCTATTCCCCGCCTGTTCCTTCAATCGTGAAATGTCGTCGGGCGAAAGTTCGACAATGCCCGTGTCTGCCGCCGTGATCTTGACCAGCAGAAGATTGCGGAAGTGGTTGAGGAGCATGCCGTAGAACACCTTCATGTCCAGACCCGCGAAATAGGCCTCCTCGATGATGCGCAGACAGGCGGCGGCATCCCTGGCCAGGACCGCCTCGGAGAGGCTGAAGAGAAAACGCCGGTCGGCGGTGCCGAGCAGTTCTTCGACCTCGCCGTCCCCGATTTCGGTCCCGGCAAAAGAGATGGCCTGATCGAAAAGGCTCTGGGCGTCCCTCACGCTTCCCTCGCTCGCCTCCGCGATGAGGGCGAGCCCGGCGTCGCTGATCCTGATGCCTTCCATGGAGGCGATCCGCCGGAGGTTGTCCGTGATGTTCCGGAGGGAAAGTCGCCTGAAATCGAATCGC